>Ga0181593_10000479_pt1 | contig 34789 bp, 24 predicted proteins | sample 071ome_19_FD_133756 | JGI IMG/M metagenome (GOLD analysis project Ga0181593, IMG submission 133756) | Coastal salt marsh microbial communities from the Groves Creek Marsh, Skidaway Island, Georgia - 071413AT metaG (megahit assembly) | ecosystem: Environmental > Aquatic > Marine > Intertidal...
GAGAGGCCGGCGTACTCTCTGTGTAAGCCATTACCAAAAGACCAAAAGGCAAAGATTAGACTTGCCGCGAGTCCTAAATATGACGTTTGTTTGTCCATGCTTAGTAGCTTAAGAGATCAAGCGGGGTTTGCCCAGCTTTGTTGGCCATGGGGCGAGGGTTAGGTGCCCTCGAAATCGAGGGCCCCGTTTACCGTTTGAACCGCGCCTGAACAGCGCAAGTCTTGCACCGTGACCTAGTTACCAAAGCTCTCCAAGGAGGTTTGTTGATCAAAGATTAGCGCGTTAAAGACAAGTTCGTTGTTAAGCCAGGTAACTTTATCGCTAAGACTTCCCATAAAGGTAGCGAACTCGGCACTGGATCGATGCTCGTCATTCCAGTTTTCCATTTCCTCCATTGAGCGATAACCGACTGCAAACATATGTGTGGTATGACCATGGATCATATCCCCACCGAAGGCGGTTGCATTCAACCAAACTTGGCCAGGGAATTGTTTAAATCGGTCGGTTGCCATCAATGCATCCATTGCAGCGACGACCGCTGCGCCGTCTTGGGTGGAAAAGTAAGTCGCGTCCCAATATCGGTCATCGTTATCAATTGTGCCCCAACTTTTAACCATGTCCATATTGGTTTGAGATATAGGTGTAGAAACGGCATTTAGGGTCGCCATCCAATCTGCCCAATCCTGGCTACTTAGCAACTGTTGATTCCAGGCTTGAGCCTCCTTACGGCTATTATGCAGCACCACAAAGGTATGAGTTGCGGGGCTTTTGCCATTGAAACTAAGGGCATTAACATGCAGAGAACCGGTGAATTTTTTACCGGTGTCAGAGTTCATGAAAGTTTGTGCGCCCGCAAGAACGTCACCCTGTTTGCCGGGCATGACTTGAACATTAAAAAAGGTCACATTGGGTCCAGCAGAAGCAACCATTGAGGTTATCAGTAACATCGCACCGCTGATTGCTGCGAAGCATCGGTATAAGCTGTTGAATTTTAGGGACATCGAAAATTCTCCTAGTTTGGGTTTTGTGAAAAAAGCTTAGAACGATTTTCAGCACGGACATAGGATTGTTCGATATTGGTAATAAATTAGGTCTTTGCCAAGAAAGCGTAATAAACCACCTGAGCAGTTTTTGAGGTGAATGGGCGCCTTAAAATGGCTAAATACTCTGAGTTAAAAGGCAGGGGATGGGGCGCTGAGGGTGAACAGGCTTTCATTTGCCGTTAAAAGACAAGCCCTCTCGGTAACGCTTTTTTCAAAATGCTCGTATAAGAGACAAGCCACCGGAATAGAAAAACCTCCGGAATAGAAAAACCTCCGGAATAGAAAAACCTCCGGAATAAAAAAACCTCCGGAATAGAAAAACCTTCAGGATAAAAAAGGCGCCCCAAAGGAGAGGGTCCAAGCCCCGGGGCGGGAGTTACGCGCGCCGTTTACTGGCGCACGACCGCTTAGCGGTGATGACGCCTAAACACAAGCTGGCGCGCTCGCAGCCGTCCTTCAGCCGCAGAACCCTCGCAAAGCGGCTTATACCCTTTCGATAATGATCGCTGGCGCCATACCGCCGGCTGCACACATCGTTACCAGCCCAAACTGCTGATCTCTGCGCTCGAGTTCGTCGAGAACGGTCCCGATGAGCATGGAACCTGTCGCGCCAATGGGATGACCTAAGGCCATTGCACCACCGTTGACATTGACTTTATCTCGATCCAGATCCAGATCTCGGATGAATTTTTCGGCAACGACCGCGAAAGCTTCGTTGATTTCAAATAAATCGATGTCGTTAATGGTCATGCCAGCTTTGGCTAAAACTTTTTTAGCGGCGGGGACGGGCGCATTCAACATAAGGGTAGGGGAGTCGCCCATGTTGCACATAGCAACGATTCGAGCCCGAGGTTTGAGTCCATGCGCTTTGGCATAACCTTCCGATGCCATCAAAACAGCTCCAGCGCCGTCGACCACACCGGATGAATTGCCGGCATGATGAAAGTGCTTTATCTGCAGATCAGGGTAAGCCTGCTTAACGAGCTTACGGAAGGTTGTGCCCTTGTCATCGAGCTCAATATCAGCAATGACCTCAAAGGAAGGCTTAAGCGCGGACAGGCCTTCCAAGGTCGTCTGCGGCCGCGGGAATTCCTCGTGGTCTAAGGCGATGCTGCCATCGGTCTTAAAAACCGGCACGAGCGCTTTGTCAAAGTAGCCATTTTTGATCGCATGATCGGCTCGCTGTTGTGATACCAGCGCAAGCTTGTCGAGATCTTCTCGACTGATGCCTTCAAGTGTTGCAATGGTATCGGCGCACACCCCTTGGTGGGGTTGGGGGTGAACCGCTCGTAGCCGAAGGTTATCGTTGTCTAAAAAAGGTGAGCCCTTGCCGCCGCCAGAGCCAGCAAGACTCATCATTTCGGTGCCTCCGCCAATGGTTAAGTCTTCCATGCCTGACATGATGTTTGCGGCGGCGATATTTACCGAGGTGATGCCAGACCCACAAAATCGATCTAGGGTTACGCCGCTGGCTTTGACATTATAGCCGGCGTCAAGAGCAGCCATACGTGCGAGGTCGCCGCTTTGCGGGCCCCGCTGCGAGCTGGTGCCAAATACGATGTCATCAACATCTGCCGTGTCGAAACCGACACGTTCCTGTAAAGCTTTTAGCACTGCGGCGCCCAGGTGTTGCGGATGCTCATCAGCGAGCGCGCCTTTTCCCTTTTTTCCTATCCCTCGAGGGGTTCTGCATGCATCAATAATTAAGGCGTCAGCCATGGTCGTGCTCCGAATGAATGATGACTCGGCACAATAACCTTGTCGCCCGCGAGAATCCAGTCAGACCTAGGTGTTAAATGTGTCAGTGTGTCGGCTGGGATTGATTAGGAAATGGTCGGCGTTAGGCAGAAATCTCTGATATGGTTTTACCAACTATGTTTTTTAAGCACCGCCGGGCTGTCCGCTTTGGTGCTATCTTGATCACTGAAGCCAAAGGAGAACCATTTATGGCCCCCATACCAAAAGGCGGCACGGTGGCCGTGACCGGAAGCGCGGGTTTTATTGGCGGTTGGGTTGTTCGGTTGCTATTGGATAAGGGTTATCGGGTGCGCGCTTGTGTCCGCGATACCGCTGACGCGAGCAAAACCGATTTCTTAAAAGCCATGCCCGGGTATGTGTCTGGTCGCTTAACGTTGCACGCCGCAAATCTTGATGAACCGGGGTGCTTTGACGAAATTTTTAAAGGTTGTCATGGCGTTGCTCATCTATCTCATGTATCGACTTATGATGATATGGATTACGTGAGAGGAGTGTGTGACCATCTGATTAGAAGCCTCAATGAATCTGTCACTGTTACGCGAGTGGTCGTCACCTCGAGTATTGCCGCGGTAATTTCTGAGCAAGATATGCAAGAGTTGGTTCGCCGCCCCGTGCTTTACGAGGACCGATATCCCGATGAGCAAAATCCCAGGCGCCTACCTGAGCGCGGTCAGGGCTACTCCATGGGTAAAGTGTTAGCAGAGCGTGCGTTTGCCGATGCTGCCACTGAGCATGGCCGTTGGGATGCGATTACCTGTTGTCCTGCGGATAATGTTGGTCCTATTTTGTCAGCACACCAGAAAAACTTCGGTCCCTGGCAGCACAACATTGAAACGATGCTGTTAGGCGAATACAGCCAAAATGTTGTTGGGGCCTATCGGCCTTGGTTTACCGTCGATGTTCGTGATGTTGCTGAGGCCCATATCCGCATGCTGGAAAACAGCAATGTCGCCAATGGCCAGCGCTTGATCGCGTGGTCAACGGAGACCCGAAAAGTTGAAGACGTCTGCGCCAGTATCGATCGCTTACTTCCAGAATTAGGGTTCGCTGGGGCGACCTTGGTCGACCCGTTTCCAGAGAAAGTCAGGGCCAAGGAGGCAGAGTTCCGTGCCATTTGGGCAGGTTGTGAGTTACGCAACGATCGTATTTGTCAGGCCCTTGGGATGACCTTTAGACCGCTTGATGAGTCCATCCGCGATTGCGTTGAATCGTTGATCTCAATTGGTGGCGTTGTGCCAAATCTAAAGCCCGGGGTTGAGCTTCAGCGTTAGTTAAGCCTGTGTCTAAGCTTGGAAATTCTAGTCTGTGCGGCCGGGGCAGCTTGCGCGACAGGCGTGTGCTCTTGGCCAATATTAATGGCCTAAAGGTTGTCCTTAGCCTATCCAGTGATAGCAAGTCACGATGCTTCGAAAATCGGCATAAGATCACAAATCCGGCATCATAAGCACCGGATTTGCGCAATTAAAAATATATATTTATCAATATCTTATTGATTTTTTATGATAAAATAATTAGAACTTTATCGGGGTCGTTTTATTCCATGACTTTTATCAGTAACTCATCAGAATGGTTGCGAATATCGAGCTTCGCGTCCATGAATTTATCTGCGAGTGTTGCATTCACCGCTGCGAATTTTTTGCCGAAGTCAGAGTAGTCGTTATAGCCGCACGCCATGTAGTGTGCCATCTCACCACCCCATGCATGATGGTACAAGTTGCAGCCCCCAAAACCTTCGTTAAACATCTCGAATATCTTATCGGCGCGTTGCTGTCTTTCGGCAATGGTCAATGCGCTATCGAACTCCCAGCGCATGTAGGCAATATAATCTGGCGAAACAGTCATATTGCGAACCTGTACTTCTAGAATATTGTCCGAATGGCTTGCAAAGCTCTGCTGGCCCTCTGCCGCTGCGGCTGCGGAAGATTTCTTCAATATGGCATCGAGTTGATCAAAGTCGTTGAAATAGCAGAACGTGTAGAATGCGCGCTGGGTACCGAACTGGTGTTGATACACGCCACAATTGTTGAAGCCATAGGCCTCTTGGTCGGTTTGATAGGCGACCAGTTCAGCAGATAAAGCGGCTGGATCCTGCCCAGTGGCGATCTCATATTCAGAATGTAGTACATAGGCGTTACTGTTGACTTCGCCGTGATGATCGGCGTGGCCGAAGTGAGAAAATCCGATAGCAACGGTCGCGATTAAAAGCGTGCAGAGCTTGGTAAAAATCGTCATAACAGAGTCCTGTGAGTAAAGAAGCTTTGAGTGTACAAATAGGTGTTAGAGGTGCAAGGATAGTTCGAGATTGGTTTTCTGCTAAAAGTCGGTTGGGGGCTTGATGGAGACCTATGAACCGAAAGTCCACTTTGCCCCATGATGGGTGCGCGAGTGCAATCTATCAGAGCCTAGAGAAAGGGCTTGTAAAGTTAGCTCAAGCAGGCTGGCTTAAAGCAACGGTCTGCTAGCTTGTTGGCAGCTCTGATATCGCGCGATGTCCCATCATCATGGCCGCGATGGCATCGGCTGCAGGTGCAGAATCAGAATTGGCGATGGTGATTCTACCAAAGGGCCGGCGCCCGATGAGTGCTGTATCGGCGGGGCCGGCCACGGTGTAGCCATGCGCCCATCGATTAACCGTAATACTGGCGACGTCGCGATCAAAATTAAAATGCGTTGCGGGCAGCATGCCGGTCAGCTGTCGGCGGATATCAGCCTCATAATCAGCAAATCGCCGGCTTAGCATCTGATAGCGCGCCTCTCGATATTGCTCTGCTCGTGGCTTGCCAGGGATTTCGCTGTAGGGGCAGCTGATCATCTGCAGGACACAAGGATCATCAGGCGATGACGTGTAATGATAACCACCTAAACTTACGGGAAAGTCCATAAACACTGCTTGGTGTAAATCGCCGGGGCACATTGCAAAACCAATTTCAGCGGCCTTGAGCGCGCGCCAGTTTTTCAGGCCAACGGAAGTGTAAATTAAAGGGCTTTTCATCTGTTGGCGAAGTGCAGCGGTCTGCGCCTCAGGTAGGTCCCTGACTAGGTATGGAACCATCAGGTTGTAACAAGCCATCACGACATGTTTCGCGGTTACCGAATGTGCTGTCGACTGTTGAACATATTGGACGTTGACGTGATTCGCTTGTTCCGGTGAGCCAGCATGTTGTACCTCGATAACAGTGCTGTTCAAGCGAATACGAACCGGGGCATTCGAGCTGTCTAATTGCGAGTAATCGAATTGGGCTGTGACTAAGTCTTCAGCAGTGTTGCCCTTGGCAACCTTAGGAATCAATTTTTTGACCAGAGCCCTTGCGACGCCAGCATTGCCATCAGGAAAGTGGTGAATATAAGGGTTTTTAGGGTCATAGATTGGCACCGGCGCAAATCCTAATGCTCCGCATTCTTTTGCTTCGGCGATCGTGAGCAGCTCGGTCCCGGCGTTGGCCCAATCAAGGCCGGAGTGTCTCGCCATCTCGAGCACCTCTTTGTCATCGACTCCCAAGGTATTGGTGAGGTAGTCCCAGTAGCTGTGGGTTTGGCTATAGTCAGCCCATTGGTCTTCAGGTACTGGCAGGGTATGTAAGCCGCCAGCCAGCACCCTCCGCAATTGTGCTTTTCCGGTCTCGCTAAGGGGGGTCTGAGCGACCGCCGCCTCATCCGATAGTTTGGCACCGGGCAGTCCCTCGATGTAATTGTAGTAATTGCAAAAAGGATGTTTTACCACGGTATCTTGACCGAAGCGCGCAGCGTTGAAATACGTTACAGCACTGAGGTTGTGGCGGCTAAAAAAATCGGTGTCAAATGCCGTCTCAAATCTCGTCAGATCAAGGCCAATATCAGTAAATAGCCTCCTTATGACTGGGTCTGCGCGTTGGGGTTCCACTAAGGTTTGAGAACCGCCATAGCTGATGAGACGTTGGCCATTGATAATGTGTTCATTACGTTTCGCATGGCCGCCAAAATCGTCATGGTTATCCAGTAGCAGGATTTTTTTGTCCTTGCCGTATTGCTGCTGGTAAAACCGCGCCGCAGCTAAGCCACTCAATCCTGCGCCGACCACCACCAGATCATAGTCCTCGCCAGTAGGTTTGGCGACGCCCCAAGACCGTGACTGACCAAAGGCTAGACTGTGCGCTGCCGAATTGGCGCCATCATGACTGCCTCGAAGACCGGTGAGTCCTGGTGGGTAGTAAGATGGCGCTAAGCTCGCCATCGCTTGCTGCTCAAGGTTAGGTAGCAAGCCGCTGCCGAGCGCCATTAAAGCGCCGTTCACAAAGTTGCGTCGGGTGATGTTGGTCATGGTCGGAGCAGCTCTCAATAGCGGTTTGCAGTTGGGGTATTAAACGTGGCTCTCTAAAATAAGGCAATTTGAGCCTTGCTCGATTGGGGATAGCCGTCAGATCAGTTCTGGTTGTAGGTAATCCTGGGCTACCAGTGACTGAGCGATGTGCGCTGATATCCCAAGGCCAGTAGGCTCTGATTGAAGAGATTTTTAGGAACCTTTTTTGAAAATCTTTTGACTTTTGACGACCGTCCTCAGAGAACCCGTAAAGAGGGCTTTGCTGACGTCGCGCTTGATGTAGCGGTTAGTAAATACTCCGAAACTGACCGTCTGCTTAAAATGGGTGATTTTTGACTTCTAGCTTTGATCCCGAGAGTCATGGCTAGTCTGCCTTGGCTGGCGTCGCCTAAATATAGGGCCAAGCCGCTAACCCCAAAAATAGTCGCGGGATTAAAATAGCCTATTTTTAGTCTCTAGCTTTGATACCGAGAGTCTTGGTAAGTTTGCCTTGGCAGTATCAATGGCTTCTGTCGAGCGCATGGCAGGTCCCACATAGTCGGGCTCAAAAATGCGGTGTGGGTCGTCGCCGTTGACAAAACCTAGATAGCTACCGCCGTAGTTGTAACCAATTAACCGTCTCAGAGGCTCAGAAAATGTTTGGGCGATGTCAGGTGGATGGGCGAGATATTGGTTTTCCTCTTGCCGGAGCCAGCCCAAGCTGTATTGTAAGGCAAGCCCAGTTCTAGCCTCGGGGCAGGTGTTTCGGCCGCCACCGTGGAGTGTGCCGCCCAAGTAAATAAGCACTGACCCGGCCGGCATCATCGCTGGAATAGCCTCGTCGGTTTCAGGAAGCCGGCTTTCGTCCCAGCGATGGCTGCCTGGTACGATGAATGTTCCGCCATTATCCGAATTAAAGTCAGACAGCGCCCACATCGTCGGCATAAGGGTGGTAATGCCGATATGAGACAAAGGGTAGATGTCCCCATCTCGATGAAGCGATTGGGCTTCTGCATTTTGCTCAAGGTGCATAACCCCAGAAAAATTCAATTGGATGCTGGTCGTAAATTCAAGGAGAACGCTTTCGGCGAGCGCTAAAATTGTTGGATGCGTTGCCAAGGCTTGTGCCGCCTTAGATTTGCCGAATAGACCACCCAATCGTTTGGTTTTCGTGCCCAAAAAAGCGTCATGGCCGAAAGGCGCATTGCGAATGTGGGGTAACAATTCTTGGTAAGCCGCTCGGGTGATGTCCGGCGCCAGACCCTCTATGATCAGATAACCTTCAGACTGCAATTGGTCCTGATAGGTGGCCAGATCGAGGGAAGGCGAAGAGACCTTAAGCGAACGAATAGCCATGATTGAACTCCGCTGTCCTGCGTGGTTAGAGTCTGCGGTTTTCTAATCATTGACGCAACATCCGCCAGCGTCGTCGGCAAAAATTAAAAAGCTAAGATGGGGTGCGTCCTCATAGGACTAGGCTGTCTTGCCTGGCATAACAATTTCGATTGTTAGAGGCTTTTATGGAGCATGTCTCACTGGTATGACCGATACGCAAAAATCTGATGATCGCGGCAATGAATTTTCATGCCAGAGGTCGACGTCGGACCCCTCGTCGTGCGGCGGCTAATGCGATCGGGTTGCCCGAAAAGCAAGCCACGCTGGAATTGCTGCGATCATGTATTCCCCATGTGGCACATAGAGCGTCGCTGCCGCCGTCGCGTCGTCGTTATCAATGCATTGAGCAAAGCATTTAAACGCCTCCATGACCGGTCGGGTATCATCGGGCCAATGGCTAACATCCTGTTCCAAGACCGATCTCGAAAGCGCCTCCCAATCGGCGGGCGAAGCGCGCTGTAAACTCGCTGCGCTCCTGCTTTCTGGCGAGATATAGTCAACGATGCGATTGAGTGGAGTATTCACTTGATACGGCCGCGCTTTAGGCATTTCGTTGCCCTGAAGGCGTGCTTCTAAGGCTGCTTTACCGAGAAGCCTGGCATACCATTTAACTGGTTCTAACAGTAGCGCGATCTCGATTTGAGTGTTTGACAGCCCAAGCGTGCTGAGCGCCTCTTGTTGGCGCGTGCGATGACAAAATGCCGGACTGTCCAGCAAGTTGTCGAGTCGATCGCTGAAGTCAGCATAAGTCTTTAAACTCCAGAGGCGTTCGGCGACGGCAGGCAAACGAGACCATAGCCGAGTCTCAAGGGTCCCTTCATCGACGATTTCAGACCAAAGACAGGCCTCCCCCCCTAGGATATTGGTCTGTGGCGATGAGTGTATCGCGAGCTTGCGCCATTGGTGGGTCCAACCAATGCCTTCAGCGACATGCGCAAGTCGGGGATCCTGCTGCTGGCTATCTTCAAGAGCAATCGCATCTTTCTGGGGCATTGCTAAGTCATAAGCGTAGTGCATATCGGCGGGATAATTTAGATCAAGGTAAAAGGGTGCAGAAATAATGCAAGGCAATTTGCAGGCGCCAATACGATCTCGTGTGGTCATACCGCGCCAGTTCTGAACAACCATGCTCGGCATTGGGTCATGTAACACCTCATCCCACCCAATGGCTTTCTTGCCGAGTTCACCGAGGATGCTAACAACGCGGGTTGTGAAATGGTTTTGTAGGGCGTTGAGATCCGCGAAACCGTTTTCGGCCATAAATGCTTGCACATCGGGATCATCCCGCCACCAGGCAATATGAACCTCATCGCCGCCAATGTGGATATAGTCGTCGTCGAAGATCGAGGCCACCTCGCGAAAAATCATTCGCAGTGCCTCATATACGGATTCGTTAGCTGGGTTTAAGCAGGCTTTGTGGACCCCAAAGCTTTCCGTTGGCGTTACGGCTTGGCAGCCCCACTCGGGATAAGCCACAAGCCATGCATTCACATGTCCTGGGATGTCTATCTCGGGCACAACTCGGATGCCTCGCTCGCTCGCGTAGTGCACAAGGTCTCTAAGCTCAGTTTGAGTGTAGTGCTGGGCCGAATGGAGTTTTGGATAGGCTAAGCTCTGCATGCGAAACGCTTGATCATCCGATAGGTGCAGGTGCAAGACGTTCATTTTTAAACGAGCCATACCATCGATGACCCGCTTGAGTAAGGCTATGGAAAAAAAGTGTCGTGCTGGATCGATTAAAAGGCCTCGCCATCCATAACGTGGGCTATCGACAATGTGGGTGATGTTTCTGATAGTTTGGTTATCGCTCAGCTGCAACAGGGTCGCCGCGCCGTAAATAAGACCGGCAGTCGACGCGGCCTCGATGCGTGTGCCTTGAGCACTAGCGCTGAGCTCATAACCCTCGTCGCCACCCGTAGGCTGGTGCTTTGCGGTTTGCAGACTGAAGGTCAATTGTCCCCCGGGTACCTCCTCGAGCTGAGCGAGGAGGTCCTCAATGAATGGCTGAGGTTGGCAAGCTTGCCAGTGTAGGCGGAAGGGCGCGAGTGGAATGGGCGTCCTTGTCCAAGTGATGTGCTGAGGGTGCGGTACGCAATTGATGGTGGCTTGATCCATGTAAAGGAATGATCTCCAGCGGAATACGAGTCTAAGAGGCGAGCGAGCCAGATGATGAAGCCTGGGAAATGTTAGTGGATTTGCGAGCTCCGGCGCAAGACTTGCCAAAGCGCAAGACTTGCTAAGGCGCCAGTCGCTGAACGGTAGGAGATCCTTGTGATGGCTGGGCTGATCGATGGTAAGGGAAGCCCTCAGGATGATTTAGGGTGAGCGCCAGCGCGGCGGGGCCCAGGGCGGATCTGTGCCTTTTGGTCCTAAAACGCGTCGTGGGTTGGTGAGTGCGCCTACCTTGGAACGATTGGTCACTATCCACGACGGACGTCGGCTAAGGATCTCGGCTCAGGGCCGATGAGCCACACAACCGGTAGCCCTGGTCCCGCAAAGCAGGCCAAGGCTTGGTCGTCTGCTTGTCGGCAAGTTAGACTGACCTTTGGCAAGCCAGGACAACGGCAAGGTTTTGGTTGAGCAGCGAGATTGCGCGAAGAGACGCCCCTCGAGCTGCGCAGTCAATGATTTCGGAAACAGGTTTAGGAGTAAAACAAATGGCTCGGGATACACCAACTTTTGACGTGCATGCGCGCTTTGAGGGCGAGTCTTATCAAGACATTCTCGATCGAGATTCTCGGGATGTCCCCGAGTGTTTACGTCAGCAGCAAGCGCCTTATCTTGGCAGCGATCCGATTCCGGCAGCGCATTACACCGACCCTGAACGGTTTAAACAAGAAGTTGAACACATGTGGTTGCGAGTCTGGCAAATGGCCTGCCGCGAAGAAGAAATTCCCGAGGTTGGCGATTTTCAAATTTATGAGGTGATTGATCAATCGGTTTTGGTCGTGCGCTCGGCACCTGATCGAATTCAAGCCTTTTACAATTCTTGTTTGCATCGGGGGCGCAAGCTGGCAACGCAACCCGGTCATAAGTCCGAGTTTCGTTGTCCTTTTCATGGTTTTTGTTGGCAATTAAATGGCGATTTTAAGGAGGTGCCCTCACCCTGGGATTATCAGCATTTGACGGATGAGGCAATGCGCCTACCCGAGCTTAAAGTCGATACTTGGGGTGGCTTTGTGTTTGTAACGTTTGATCAAAACGCCCCCCCTCTGATGGATGTGATAGGTCCCCTGGATTGGCATTTTAAGGATTGGCACCTAGAAGATCGTTTCATTAAATATCATGTCGCTAAGGTCGTACCCTGCAATTGGAAAGTGATAGCTGAGGCTTTCATGGAATCACAACATGCACCTACAACCCACCCGCAGATCATGACTCACGTGACCGACGTGAACTCCCAATACGATGTGTTTTCAGACTATGTCACGAGACAAATTAGCGCCGGAGCAGAACCTAGTCCACTGCTAGATCGCAATGAGATTCCCGAGCAGCGTATTCTCGATGACATGATGTCGCGGCGTTACAAACAATTTAGCGATGTGAGTGACTTGCCCCCAGACCTAACGGCTAGACGCTATCTCGCTCAGAGTGCGCGCGATAATTTAAGTCAACAGACGGGCTATGACTACGACCGTTACTCAGACGCCGAGATGCTCGATTCGATTTTATATAACGTGTTCCCTAACTTTTCGGTATGGGGTGGTATGAAACCGACCCGAGTCTATCGCTTCCGGCCCAACGGTCGGGATGTAGATAGCGCCATAATGGAAATCTACCAGCTTGATCGAATTCCTAAAGGCGAGATTAGGCCTAAACCAGCGCCAATGCGCACCCTGACCGATGATCAAAAATGGTCGGATGCCGAAGAACTCGGTGGGCTTGGGCGAATCGCTGATCAAGACATGGGCAATCTACCGTTTGTGCAAGAAGGTCTTAAGGCGTCTGGCAACAACCAAGTGCAGTTTGCTAACTATCAAGATATGCGAATCCGCCAGCACCACATCATGATTCAACGCTACATCGACGGTGAAATTTGAGTCACTCCAAAGGTCAGTAGTTGTCGCATTGGGTTCGCTGTCGTTGACAGGGCTTTGTACGAGCCGCTAGCGAGCGCAACTGAGGTCATTAGATCAGGGCCTCAGACTTAATCGGGAGATGACTCGTTTCACCTTGGTCTGGTGCCCGACCAACGAGCACTGGGCTAGAGCGCTTGGCTCGTTCGGTTTAGGCCATAGAGGGTGAAGGCTGCCGCATCAAGGGGATCCTAGCAACGCTCACATGCATGAAGTTGTTCGATAGTTCGCTGGCTGGACCTGTTGTAGGGCTTTACGCTGCCATTAGGGTCATATCGCCAGCACCCAATATCGCGACGAGCAGATACCGAAGCCAATTCGCTATGCCAGAATAGATCTTGAGCACACGGAGAAAAACCAAAAGTTAATGGTTTAGCGAAAGAAAAGCGCTAATTGCGGCCAAACTGATGAGTAACAAGCCGCCCATTACCCCGACAGTGTGCGTAGATAGCGTTGGCCGCGGGCTGGCGGCCTTCGGTATCGAAAAAGCGTCAAGCATCGCAACTGTCACGAGCGCAAATCCCCAATGAATACGAATTCGGTCCATGAGGATGCCCTTGGGTGTTGTCGTTGACGTCTTCATTTTGCTGTTGATTGCAGTCAACCCATGAAGCTGGCCGTCGCTGAAAACAGAGACTTGATCGCGCTCGCTCAATGATAGGTGTTAGGAGCTGCCTGACAATTTCTGAGATTTTGAAATAACTGCTAATGTAAACCCCACGGGATTATTTACCAATCACGAGAAGGAGCAAATATGAAAAAATGGATAACAATGTTTTTGATGTTACCTCTTATCGTCGGCTGCGCCGAACAAGGTAGTGAGGAGTCTATGCAGACGGCTACTGTCGCCACTGTAGACGATGCCGAAGGTGCAGCGACAACAGAATTACCACCAGCGATTCCAGACGGCTATTACGAGTATCTTTACTGTAAAAATGGCGCTAATTACAGCCAAGACAATTTCCAAGCAATGTTGGTTGATTGGAATGCAATCATTGATTCCCTAGACGCGCAACCGACCGCGGCTTTTGGTTACATTCCGAGAGGTTGGGAAACTGAGAACTTTGATGGTCTATGGGTACTTCGATGGGCAGATAAGACGGCCATGGAAGCAGGATGGGCTGCGTATGCGGCCAATGATTCGGAATCAAAGCTCAATGCAAAACATCCGGATGTGCTCACTTGTGGCGCCGCTTCGGGCGTTGATCGTTTTGGTTGGACGGCTTATGTGCCTCATGAAATCCCTGAAACATTCGATCCGAGGCAGTCGCCATACTATCTGACAAACGAGCTTTGCACCTTTAACGAAGGAAAAACAGGTCAAGATTTGCGACGTGTGGTTCGTGGCCAATTCCTACCCGCGGTAGAAGCCATTGCGGCTGCTAATCCAAAGACAACCTATTGGTTTCGAATTGAAGCGCGGGATTTCGAACCTGCAGAGGGAACCGCTGTAGACACAAACTGGATCAACTTTTGGCAAACAGCCGAAGAGGGTGAAGCGTCGGCCCAAAATTTTCAGGCGTCAGCAGAAGGGCAAGCCATTCGTAGCGCCTTCGATGAAGTGTCTAGTTGTCAGCCGATTCAACCCTGGGATGGTTGGTTATTGAGAGCGCCTGCTGCGGCTGAATAGCAGGTAACTCGATGGAGGTTAGACGTAAGGCAGTGTTTGAGCGCAAGCCGATTAGGCTTGCGTTTTTTTTAGGCGGATCTTTGTTAGTGGGCAAATACTTGATATTCGCCTGTGACCTGTGATCTGTGCCCCACAAGTGAGCGTGACGTCGGTTAGAAATCGTGTGGCGCAGGAAACACCAGACGTTTTTCATCGGAAATCGAGTCTTGATTTAACGTTTTTGCGATAGCGCAAAGGGGTTGTACAGGCATCAGTCCCTTGTTTTTTTGGGGTTACGATCAACGCCTCCTAGCAGCGACCAAAGTGTCTCCCGTAATATCGGTAATGCTTAAAAAACAATGCTTGATGCGTTATTAACGTTTTAGGAAATATGACGGTGGAGTCTAATAAATGTTTGAAATGTCTGATGTTGCACAAATCATAGCCGCGTTTGGTGTCATGCTTTCGATGCTTACCGTGGCTAAACAAATTTATGACAATACTAAACAAGCAAAGTTAGCCAATTGGGGTGTGCTGTCCGAACGTTATATGTCGGTCTATCGTCAAACCAGCGACCTAAGGCTGGCAGAGATTATTGTTAGAGGACGGGCTGATTTCGAATCACTTACCGCTGCCGAACAGCTCGCTTTCGGTCATTTTTTAGAAAATCTTTGTATTGCCAACGAAGGCGCGCTGGTGATGGCCAGAAGCTTTACCCGTGAGGATACGGGTATGGTCGAACTGTTTAATCGGCACATCAGTTGGCATCTAAGCAGTCAGGGTGCAAGGGCCTGGTTTGAACAATTTCAGCGGGAACGTGGGTTTCCCGACGACCTCGCCCGGTCGATTCGAAAGGCAATCAACCTAGCTCACGAATCTGGGGGTTAGCGATGACAGGCGCATGTGGGCGGACTTTGCCAGGTATGCCGGCCCGCCTTAAATTTGATTCGCGAGCTTTAGAAGCGATATCGAAGCTTAACGGTAAAGCTGTCTGCCTGCGGGTCGTCCCAAGGCCTTTGATATAGCTTTCCTAGGTTATTCTCCTCATCGAGGGCAATAATCCTACCGCCCTTGGAATACACTACATAGAGGTAGGCCAGTGGTAGTACCTCATAGCGATAGCGAACTTGGAATGCTAGATCGCTCAAACTAAAAGGCGGTAAATCGATGGCCGCGGGGTTTAAACTTCCAGCTAGGTCACCCAGGTAAGCGCTCGGTTGCCTTGCAGTGAAGGCAACAAGCTGCGCCTTGATCCTTAGCTCGTGTTTATCGCCACCGAACCAATTCATTGACGCCACCGTTGTGCGCTGTTTTCGTTCGTAAATACCGAGCAAGTTGCCCTCTATCCAGTTCAGCCAGTCGCGCTCGCTCGTGTGTTCATACATCAAGGTGAAATTGAGGTTATCTTGGGGCGAAAAACTTGCTTTAGCCTGATAGGTCGTGGCAAAGCCTAAGGCGGAATACCATTCAGACCCTTTGCCGCGGCTTACTTTGAACGCGTAGTTAAAAAATTTGCTCGAGGGGCCCATCACCTGGAGCTGCGTACCGTAATTCTTTGGTTTGCGGATAAACGGCGCAACGATGCTGTCCCGAGTAATCCAAAAATCTTTACCCGCTGTGCGGTAGAAGTTTTCAAGCTTAAAACCCGCCGTGTTTTTAAAGTTGCCGCCATAGGCAAACTGTATGGACTCTCCAGCGACATCAAACTCTGCATCCGTCTCGATAGCGATGTTCGCTTCGATTTCGGTGGATAAAAGCTTGGACGCCTCACCAAAATCGGTGAATTTCCAGCCGTTATGACTTCCCCAATAGCTCCAATTGTTAATCATCTGATAGCCCATGTCGTTAATATCGACTTGGTCGTCAAAATACATGGTGCTGACGTTATGCCATCGGCCCTTACCGGGGGATGCGGTGAAACCTGCTCGCAATGCTTGACCAGATGAATGTGTGTCATCGATCCCTTGATCAATGTCGGAACCCATGATCACTGTTTCAATTCTCAGTTTATCGGTGGGGCGATAGGTAAGGTCTAACGCGTGTACCGTTGCGGTTCGGTCAAGCACTGGTCGTTCGGCATAGGTACCCAGGTAGCCTATGGCCAATTGCTTAGAATCGCGCTTCAAGCGCAATGCGTAAAAGTCTTTGCCCTGACTATAGTCTTGGTCAGCCTCTGATGCGCCCAAAAATCCAAAATCTAGGGATTCCCCCTGCTGGGTATAGCGCACAGCGTAATCAATATCGGTAATCCCAACTTGTTCTGATTCACAAGCACTTTGGATCGTTCCCGCGTACTGCGCGCAGTTGTAATCTGAGGCGGCGCCGATGCGTCGAGTGTTGATGATATAAAACATTTCACTGCCCTTGACGTCAAACAGTGCATGATTTTCTGAAAAGAAAGGCCGCTTATCCGAATAAAAAGTTTCACTGGACGTAAAGTTAACAACCAGTTCATCACTTTCTACCTGTCCGAAATCTGGATTGACTGCAACATTGAGTTGTTTGCCAGAATCGATTTTCCAAAATACTTCCATGCCAATTTTGGTGTCAACCTGTTCGAGCACCCGATCCTCGGTAACGTTGACAAAGGGGAAAAAGTCCAATTTCGAGACGCTGTAATTCTGAAACGTATAATCATGGAATACCGACAGGAATTTTTCTTGTCTTGGGTTGCCTTTAATCGAGGTGTTAACCCGACCCTCTCCGACAATCATTCGCCAAAAACCTAGCTTCACCTTTCGAACGTCGCCATCTTGCGCCTTCATTGGCGCGACGCTCCAAGGAATAAACATCTCAGCGAACCAAGCGTCACCCTCGATATACGCTGCCGATTCCCAATCGGCATCCCAATCAGAATTCCCCTGGTTTTCGTTGCGATAAATGGTGTCAGAGATAGACCCACCGGCAGAGATGCTAAAACCATATGCGGTGAGGCCGTTGCCATCGAAATCTATAGAGACCCCGGCTTTATCAACATTTGCTCGTTCATCGTCTCGCTCATGTTGGTTGGATCGAATACTTGCGTTGGCTTGCTCGTTGATGAAACCAAAGTACATGCCTGACTCATCCTCCAGCACCAACACCTTTTGCGTATGTTTTGGCGGCGCTAGGGTAAACGGAATGGATTCATAGTACTTGGTCCATTCTCGTGCCGAAGCCCACTCGGCCTCATCTAACTTCCCATCAATGGTAATGTTTTGGGCAAGTGTCGGCATTGCGACATTTAAAAAAAATGCCGCGCAGGCTGCTCGCTGAAGAATATGAGATAAATGCAATTAAAGACTCCCAAACCTGCCCGCGGCAGCCGTGCCTGATGGATGGTGTAAATCGACCTTTAGAACCCTAAGGCCTCTCGGCGTATCGTCGGACAACCCCTTGTGAGTCTGAGTCCTGAGCCCATTAGACTGCTGCGCTGATGAGCGTGGCGTTCGCCATCAGAAGACTGTTTTTATTGGCCTGTCGAGCGGGTTATCGAGCGAATACGAGGGATGGTAACGCGAGAGGCAACAGCTAGGCAATCGACCAATAGCGCTTATTTGCGGTTTCGAGCACTTATTTGAAGCGCCCAGTGTTTAGTGATAGCGGCCTCGCTCTACCGAGTTACGCCGGTGTCGCTTTGTTTGGCTGGGTCGTTTTGCAAAACCTTAACTGGCCCTGTTCGTCTTCCTTGGCGCTAAGCCCACGAATTTACCCTCTAGCGCTCGCCATGAGTCCTATGATCTGGCCCAGCATTGCATGACTGTCGCTCGCGGCATGTAATGACAGAGATGATTTCTGGTGCCGGCAATACTTACGTTAGCAATCTGTCAGCGGCGATTACGGCGACGCATGGCCCTTTGGTTGTTTGGTTACGAAAGGTATTATGAGGTTGGTACGTTGCTCCTAAATTTCCTGCTCAATGATATTGAAGGCCCCTCGATTATGCTTGAACCAGACCACAACCCTAATCCTCGGTACATGGTTGATCCGCCGAGAGTCCTTCGATGGTTAATGTCAAAAGTTATGGGACGCGTTGCTAACACGGCGCAGATTCATAAAAAACGTCGGGCCTTTGAGGCTAAACGAAACCGCCAGAATGAACCCCATGTCGTTGAATATTTTCACCAACTGGATGACCCTTATTCGCACTTGATGGCTCAGGTCCTAGCGCAATTTGCTGAGCGTTACCAGGTTAAAGTCGTACCTTGGCTGATTCGTGCCACCGGCGGAAAGCATCAGCCGGAAATACAAAAGTTAAGGGCCTGGGCCCGCAAGGATGCACAACTGGTTGCCCCGCATTTCGGACTTGCCTTCCCAGAAGCAGCCGGTTTAATTCCAGAGGCAACCGCGTTGAAGGTTGCCGCCTCAAAGCTGATAGCCCTGGACGCAAAAGATTTTGTGCAGCAGCTCCAGTCAGTGAGCGAAGTATTGTGGTCCTCTGATTCAGAGGCGTCTGAGGTTGGCTCCGAGGCAGAGATTGAAGCTGCGCTCGATGCAGGTTCAGCGCGATTGGCCGAGCTCGGTCATTATTCAGGCGCTACCCTGTACTATGGGGGCGAATGGTATTGGGGCGTTGATCGTTTGTTCCATCTCGAGCAACGTCTGCAGGATCTCGGCGCTTGCCATGAACCGCACGCAGGCTATCTGGTACCGCGTCCCATCATTGATGTCGAAGGCATTGACGCGTCTGGATTGAATCTGGATTTTTATCCGTCTTTGAACAGTCCTTATACCTCGATCATATTTGATCGTACGATCGCGCTGGTACGTGCATGCGGCGTCAATTTTCATCATAAACCCGTGTTGCCGATGATTATGCGGGGCGTTGCGGCCACCCCTGCAAAAGGGCGTTACATTTTTTTTGATACTAAGCGCGAGGCTGACTTTTTTGATGTGCCTTTTGGACACCATGTAACTCCGATAGGCACGCCGACTCGACGCGCTTATGCGTTGCTGCCTTGGGCCAAATCTAAGGGTAAGGACGTTGCTCTGATGAGCGGCTTATTGAGACTCGCTTTTTCTGAAGGCAAAGCCTTGCATCAATCAAAAAATCTACGCTCAGCGGTGGAAGCGGCTGGTCTTGATTGGTTCGAGGCGCAGGACCATATTCAGCGCGATGATTGGAAGCCGTGGGTCTCGCAACATCATAAAGAAATGGTTGAAGGCATGGGCCTATGGGGCGTGCCCAGTTATCGCCTGAGCGGGCCAGAGGGGCAGTCTGACCTAGAAGTATGGGGGCAGGACCGGTTGTGGTTGGTCGCCGCAGAGATCCGTCGCAGAGCAAACTTATAAGCACCTTCTGTTAGGCATGAGCGAGCACCTGGCAGCGCTTCATGAGACGGCGAGAATTTGGGTCGAAGTCATCGCGCCGATGCAGCACCCGCCTGTTATCCCAAATAATAAGATCAAACGGTTGCCAGGTTTGCCGCCAAACGCGCTCGGGTCGTGTGGCATAGTGCCAAAGCTCGTCTAACAGTGCTTCACTATCGGCAAGGGATAAACCGGGCACATAGGCCCACTCACGGCGGCCCAAATACAACGCCTGCCTACCGGTTTCCTCATGCCTTCGGATAATAGGGTGCACAGTGCCAGGTGCCTGCCGTGGGTCATCGAAAGGTTCAAAGCCCGGTCGCAGGCTACCGATGCTTGTATGGGCGGCGTTGTGCTTGATGGTTAAATCGGCTATCCGTAACTTGAGGGCCGCTGGTAACGCCGCAAAAGCGGCATATTGGTCAGCAAAGTAGGTGTCTCCACCAGTCTCTGGTATTTCGATTCCGAGCAAAAGACTTGCAGGCGGTGGAGCTGAGACATAGGTCATATCTGAATGCCAACTCGCCTCAGCATTGCCAAGACCCCCGATAGGCTTGCCGTCAACGACGATGTTTGACAACTGAGTGACAAATCGATTTTTGACTTTGGCTTTGGCTGCCTCAGACATACGGCCAAAGGGGATTTCTTCTAAAGGTCCAAATCGAGCGCTGAATGTTTGTAGGACATCCTCATTAATATTCTGCGCCCTCAGCCTTACGACACCAAATTTGAGCCAGGCCTGGTAGATTATCTCAAAGGTTTGATCGCTTATATGGTGTAGGTCTACGCCGGAGATATCGGCGACAAAGTCATTTTGAATGGGCGTTACCTTGATGGTCATTAAAGGTCCCTACAGAGTCTTAGGTGTCGTCGGCTGCGGCGCTCGGAGCTAATACTCGAGCAAGGCACTTTATTCGATCATGATCAGATGCTAGGCATCGTCGATGCCGTGAGCGGTTTGCCAAGCTCAACTTGGTTTGCTTCTAGAGCCTGCGCTGTAACCCGACCTCGTCAGTGGTTGCCAGGCTGCGCGGTCCCCCCTCGTGATAGTAAGGCTTTAGCGCTTTAACCCCGCGCCTTAGTCAGGTCAGGCCTTGGGTTGTAGTTTGAGCAGCTAACAAAGTGGCCTAGCACCGCATAGTTTCTCAAGTTCCTTCCTCAGTCAAGCTTACCAATGTCTGTCCCGCGTGTCTTTTGCGAGCAATGGCGTACCATGGGGCAACTTGTATGAACTCAGCAGTTAAAGCAGTGCCGCCGGCTTGGCGCCGCAATAAGTGCACAAATCACAGCTTAGCACGTAATCCAAAGGGTGTTGTCCTAGGCTACTCTCGGGCGATTAGCCTAGCTGAATGGGATGACATCCCGGGCCCGGGGCGGCCATAAATTTCCAAATTTCGAGTGCGCGCTTTATCATCTAGGGTAAGCGCTTTCACAAGTAGAGACAGACATTTGAATTTAATTAGTGATGAGATTTTGATCGACTCGGGGCAGCAGATAGCCACTTTTAACCCTGTGTATCCCATGTTTGAGGAATTTCGGTTTTGGGATCCGGCGGCTTGGACCCGCGGCCACCCATTTTCAGCCTATCAAAAGATGCGAGAAGCGGCGCCGGTGATGTGGACCAAAACCGATAAGAAGTCATCAGGCTTCTGGTCGGTGACTAAATACCAGGACATCAAAGAAGCAGAGTTGGCACATAAAGTGTTTTCTTCCCAGCGCGGTAGCATCAACATGGGCGTGCCCGACCGGAAGCACTGGCGCCCCGAAAAATTGGTGCCAGCGGCGTATAATTCACTGATTAACCTGGATGAGCCATTGCATCGAGAAATGCGGATGCAGCAGAGCAGTTTCTTTTTTCCGGGTTATATCGAAAAGATTCGCGACCGGGTGGGGATAAAGATTGATGCACTGCTTGATGATCTAGAGGCCAAGGGCCCGGTGGTCGATTTTGTCAAGCTATTCTCAGAAGATTTGCCGCTCTTCACCCTCTGCGAGATGCTTGGGATTGACGAGGCTGACCGACCTAAGGTCAAGGTTTGGATGCACCATCTTGAAATGGCGGCGCAGTTTCTCACGAATCCATGGCAGACATTCTTCTCTGAACCTATGTTTCCATTTCGTTTTAATCGGGTCGTCAACGATATGTTTAGCTATGGAGAGGCAGTCATGGCGGACCGTCGAGCCAACCCGAGGGATGACCTACTCACTGTGATCGCCCAGTCGAAGTTGGATGGTGAGGATTTACCGCAGCCGTTTTTAGATGGATCCTGGCTTCTGATCATATTCGCTGGTAATGATACCTCCCGAAACTCGTTGTCAGGCACCATACGATTGATGACCGAGTTTCAAGATCAACGAGCGATGGTTCTAGCGGATCCTTCGTTAATTCCGCAAATGTCAGAAGAAGCCTTACGTATGGTTTCACCCGTTATGCATATGCGCCGGACCGCGACTGAAGATACAGAACTCAATGGGCAACGCATCGCCAAGGATGAAAAGTTGGTGCTTTGGTACGGGGCAGCCAATCGGGACCCAGATATCTTCCCTGATCCGGATACGTTTAATTTGCACCGAGATAACGTTGATAAACATCTCGCCTTTGGCCATGGGGTGCATAAGTGTCTTGGGTCTCGTATCGCAAAAATGCAATTGCGGATGGCCTTCGAACGGATTTTTGATCGATTTCCTCAGATTGCCTGGACGGGTAAGCAAACGATAGCGCCTAATCCGCTTGTCCATGCCATCTCAAGCCTAGAGGTAAATTTGTACGGTGTTGGCGGTAAACGTCCGACCAAGATCGCGATGTCATCTCCGTGATGGGCAGTCTTCAGCGCTTTCCCACAATCGCTTAAGGACGCTACGGGACTTGGTTGGGTATCAGCGGTTGAAAGTCTCGCCTACCCGCGGTCAGGTCATTGCTCGCAATATCTAATCAAAAGCTTGACCGTCAACGCTTAGGTAGTTCGATCAAGCCGGGCTCAATGCCTTTGCCTCTCAGCCAATCTCTGAGCACGTAGCCTGTCCCCGTGGGCCACACAAGGCAGGCCTCCGGTGGTACCAGAATATAGCTGTCTAGCTCTTCGTTTAAGGTGATGGTGCCAGACGCTTTGACATGATAGCCGACGATAATTTGATTCATGACCTCAAAAGGATAAACGCCGATAAGACTAGGGGCTGATGCGTCGAGGTCAAGCTCTTCTTTGACTTCTCGCACAGCGCATTCAGCGGCGCCCTCGGCGTGATCGACAAACCCAGTAATTAGACCGTTGAAATTTCCTCGCCACGATCGGTTGTGGGCAAGTACGACCCTGTCTTGAAATTCCACGACCACCGCTGCAACTGGGGTGGGGTTATCGTAATTCACAAACCCGCAGGCTTTGCTGCACTCAAAACGATTGGGCCGCACCTCGGCTAAGGGTGCGGCGCACATGGGACAAAACTGATATTTTTTCACGGAATACGTGTCCTTAGACTTGAGAGCGTTATAAGCCAAAGGCTACTGCATGCTCCCAGTTTTGAATGAAGGTTCCGAATCTAGTCGAAAAAACCCCGGCAGGTCAAACCATAGCCTCATGCCGTTGTGGTGGGATGTCCATTCGGCCAATCTGCCGAACGTCGTTTACGCCCGGATAGCAGGTTGCAAGGCTCGATACCAGGGCAATTTCAGGATAGGCTATCGACCGATTCCGTGATTTTTTGAATACAGAGTGTCGACCTATGACAGCAACGCCCAACGAATTTGATCCGGTCAATATTGCTCAGAAATCAGAGCCTGAAGCCCAAATGTATCGCGCAGAGCAGGCTGCGAAAGATCCAATGCAGTCGGTGCTAGCCGATAATCCCGAAATTTATTTTGTTCCACCAAAGCGCAGCCATGAGTGGGGGCAATGGGAGTACAAGGCGGGCGCTTATTACGACACTACTACGGGTGACAAACATCCCTTTTGGCAGCACCAAAGCCTACCCAGGCCCAGCAAAGATATAGCCCGTTTGCGATCCGACTTTGTGCTTTGGGGGTATTGTATGATTGCCGATGCCTTGTCAGATACCCAGGTAGCGTCAGTACTGCAAAGGGTTTTGGCACAAGCCGAGGGCGAGCGTTTGGCAGGTATTGCTCAGAAAACGCCCAGCGGACAGAACATTAATTGTTGCATTAATAAGGGTCGTTGTTTTGAAGGATTGATTGAGCAAGATCCAGCTTGGATGCAGGGTGGTCCATTGATCGAGCAGCTTGTAACCGAGGCTCTCGGTCAAAACTGGATATCGACCTCTCTGATCGCCTCGATCGCTTTAAAAGGTGGCGTACCCCAAGCGCTGCATCAGGATCAAGATATCGCATTGGATTGCCGCAGCCCACTGACGATTAATTTGCTCACCGCCATTACGGACATCGATGATGGCAATGGGGGCACCTTGGTGATCCCCGGTAGCCATAAGGTGCTATCTGCAGCCCTTCGAGATCAACGGCCCGTCGGTAAGTTACCGCCGGCAATTAATCTAGACGCACCAGCCGGAACGACGATTATAACCGACGGACGATTGTTACATTCGACTGGGATAAATCACACAGATACGCCGAGAGTCGTTATGTTAAATGGCATGCAGCACCCTCTCATCCGACAACAGGAGAACTGGATGTTATCGGTTCGGCCCGAAGTGCTCGAGCGGGCGAGTCCAAAATTGCTGCAACGTATGGGTTATCAGGCAACGAACGCGGCTCAAACCAATGAGGGGCATGGTTTTGGTGCTCGGGGGCTGGCCGGGGAGGCGGCTGGGGCCACTTTAGAATTTCGGCTTGCGATGGATCAGGGGGCCTACGTGAGGGTCGGTGAATTGGGTCCAGATTCGACGGCAGACGAACTTAATACGGCCTTCACCCTCAGAAAAGTCGTAGCAAAAGCCAGGGCCGGTGGTCGAAGTGCGCCTGTGGGCATTGGCGGCACGAAAGCGAATCCATAGTAGGCACGGCTAGGCTCGAAAAATCAGTGTCGTTCACGTTACATTGGGTGTCGTTAACATTAAATGTCGGGCGTAAGATCAGAGAACTGCGATAAACATTACGATCATGACAACGAAATAGCCGATGAGCGCAACCGCCCATCGGATACCGTAGCTGGATTCTACTTTTTTGTTGGCGGAATCTTCGAGTGGGTGATGCCGTATATTGCTCATGACCATGGTCGCCAGCCAAGCAACGGTGATGCAGCTTACCGCGCCCAGAACGTTCCACCATAACCAGGAGAGCGCTGGGAACCATTGCCAAGCCATGACGTTTGCAGCAAACCCAGCCGCCAAACCTATGCGAGCCGCGCCACCAGAAACCGCGCGCGTCAGCAGCGCGAGAACAAAGACACCTAAAATAGGGCCATTGAACAAAGAGCCTATTTTGTTGATCGCCACTAAAATCGACGGTGAAATATCATCCACCCAGAATGCAAGCAACATGGCAAGACCACCCCAAAAGAGGGTGCATGCTTTGGCAACGCTGATCCACTGAGTCTGTGGTAAGCGTTGGCCCCATCGGCTGGGCATTAAAAAGTCGCTCACAGTGGTTGCGCTTAATGCGTTGAGCACCGAATCTAAAGATGACATGGCCGCCGCGAGGAGCGCAACCAGCGCCAAGCCTAGCCAACCCGGGCCCATCGTTTCGATCATGTATCGTGGCAACGCCATATTAAAATCTGGTCCGTTCGACTTTTGAGGCAATCGGTCCACAAAACCAGGGTCCACTCCAGCATAGGCTGCTAGTCCAACCCCGATGGCACAATACAAACACACCAGAGGCAGTCTAAAAAAACCATTCAGCGCCAGAGCGACTTGACCGGATCGTTCTGATTGTGCGGTTAACAGTCGCTGGGCTTGGCTCTGATCTAACCCGTAATAAGCCACATATAAAAACAAGCCTCCAATGAGCATGGGCCAAAATGCAAAGTCCTTGCCATCCCCTAGACCGTGGCCACTGAAATCAAATACTTGTTCCCTAGACGGGTCGTTCAAGGTCAACCATGTTAACGGATTGACGTCGCCGCTCCACAAGGCGACGAAAATCCATATCAAGACGAGAAGTAGGACCACCAACTGCAGGACATCTGAAAAGATGACGCCATTGATGCCGCCGAAGTAGTCATAGATCACCGTAACGAGACCAAAAATCATAACCGCATGAGAAAAAGATAATCCGGTAATCAGCGACAGAATCGAAGCGACGCCATAGATAGTGATGGCTGCGGCTAGAACCCGTGCAGCTTGAAAGATGCCGCTTAACCAAATGCGGGTCTGTCGATCGAACCGCGATTCCAGTAGGGCATAGATCGAAAAGCCTGAATTGCGATATAGCGCTGGAAAAACCCACAAAATCAATACGGCCATTGCTAGCGGTACTGCGAGTTCGTATTGCAACCAAATCAGCCCGCCGCCAGCGACAAACGCGACAAATGCAGGCGCGCCGAGAATACTATTGGTCGAGCATTGGGTAGCCAACACCGACATGGCGATGGACCAGGGCCCGCGTTGCTGAGCGCCAAGGAAATAGTCTTCAGCGCTATCTTGGGATCTCGATAACCACCACCCCAAGAGGATCATGCCCGCGAGATAAGAGCCAATGACCCACCAGTCCAAGGTGTTTAAGCCGGTCAAATCAATGTGCCAGGTTGGAGACGTTTAGATTAGAGATCCAGCGGCTTTGATAAGCATCAAGCCGCAGAAATTTGTCGTTAGCATCGAGCGCTTCACCGGTTATTAAATCAACCCAGGCTTCACCTTCTATGAGATTAAGCCTCGACAATGGGATAACTTGCTCGGTTCGCGTGAGATTATGGAGACAAAAAATACTTTGTTCTCGCTGTCGGCTTTGCCGCCAAAATGCAAACACGGCGGCGCCTGCGTCCATCGTAAATTGTGTCGCATTGGGATGAAAAGCGGGTTGTTTCCGGCGTATGCTCAAAAGTTTTTGCAGACCTTTGAGCACCGCTAACTTGGTAGGCTCTTGCTCAAGCGCCTGATCGAGGGCTTTTTCAGTCCATTCTGGCCGATTGATCGCTCGATTGTGACCCGTTGCCGATACCCTATGCGATGCATTAGGGGTCGCGAACAGACTGGGAAAATAAACTGCTGGGATGCCCTCAAGGCCAAACATCAGCGCATGTACCAAGAGAAATTTCGATGCTTGAAGTTGCTCATTGTCATCATCTGTCGCGCAGGCGGAAAACAGACTGATATTGAGTTCATAGGGCACGATATCGCCATTCAACTCTCGCACCGAGATCAGTCCGCCTCGTGTTTTCATCAAGGTCACGAGGTGTTCGAGTTCAGACTCAGGGAGAATGCCCTCTGCGGGCCTGAGACCAATCCCGTCATGTGAACTCACAAAGTTCAGGTACGCTGTGCCGTCTCGGGCTGGTGGCATGCCCATCATCCACTGATTGAGAAATGCTGCCTTGCCGAAGGTCACTGCGTGTAGCACGAGGGGGGGTAGCGTAAAATTGTATATCCAGTGTGCCTCATTGGCATTGCCAAAATAGGACAAGTTCTCTCTGTTGGGGAGATTGGTTTCGGTTATAAGCACTGCCTCTTGCTCGCGGTGCTCGATCAATGTGCGGAAAAGGCGAACAATCTCGTGGGTCTGAGGAAGGTTCACACAGTTGGTGCCAGACACTTTCCAAAGGTAGGCAACGGCGTCGAGCCGAAATACGGTGATGCCTTGATCTAAGTAGAACGCGATAATCCCGATCATTTCGAGCAGGACATCTGGATTACTATAATTGAGGTCGACCTGGTCGTGACCAAAAGTGCACCAGACCTGCTGGGTACCTTCAGGTGTTTGGACCTCTCGAAAAAGCGGTGTCGACCGCGGTCGCACAACTTTGGAGACGTCCTTTACGCTTTCATCTGTAATAAAGTAGTTCGCACCAGGCGAAGCCTTGGACATAAATTGGAGAAACCATTGGCTTCGGGCTGAGCAATGATTCAGGACCAAGTCGCCCATGACGCGATAACGATTGGTAAACTGAATGATATCGTCCCAGTCTCCCAGGCTTTCGTTAACCTGCCTGTAATGAATGACTGAAAAGCCATCGTCTGAGCTGTATGGAAAAAAGGGCAGCAGATGCACGATGGAGAATAGCGATTCGGTCCAACGTTCAAGCGCCTGGTAAAGTGTGCGCAATGGCGCCTGCCCTTCAGCGGTAATACTGTCGCCATAGCAGATGATCACCGCATCGGCTTGTGTCCAAGCATTGCGATGTCCCTCTGGGGTGCAAAGGTGCTTCTGGTACTGCATGAGATCAAGACAGCGAGACGCAAGGGTTGGGGCATCTTCACCAGGATAGATAATCTCAAGATGATCAATGACGCGCTCCCTGAGTGTTGCTAAGGACTCAGGCAGCACGCGCCGACCCATAGTCTTTTTGATCCAAGTCAACGGCTTCTCTGAGTTTAGGCAATATGTTTGGAACTGCGCTCATGACCCGGGTCCAGTGGGGTACAAAGGGCTGATCCATTGGTCGGCTCAGAAACGCCTCTCCAGCTTTAATAAGGTTTTCAGCAAAGAGTTCGACGATCTGTTCTTCGGCATTGAGATCCAGTTGAAGGCCATTCATCTCTGCGTCGCAGCGATAACTGTCAATCAGATCCAATGCAACGCGTAAGTAGGTCGCCTTGATCGTTCGAAATCCCTCTTGACTGAAGGTCACGCCATCGGTGGCGAGTTTTCTAAAAAGGGCTTTGGAGATATCGATAGACATTCGTGACAGACCGCCTTGATCATTGTCTTTAGAGACTTGTTGATGTTTGTGATCATAGATGTCGGCAATCTCAACCTGACATATTCGGCGGGTAGAATAGTTTCGAAGCATTTCGACCAGCACGCCAACTTCAAGCCCCCAATCACCAGGGATACGCAATTCTTTCATGGCATCTCGTCGCATCGAAAATTCCCCAGCGAGGGGATAACGAAAGCTGTCCAAAAAGGTTAAGTACTCATGGTGGCTCGCCGAAAGACTATGCTTTAAAGCTCTAACAAGGGGTGTTACCAGCAGCCTTGAGACACGGCCACCCAAAGTTTCGTTGCCGACACGGGCATAAAATCCCTTGCTGAATTGAAACCGAAAACTCGGGTTGGCAACCGGATAGATAAGTTTCGCCAGCATTGAACGATCGTAGGTTTTGATATCGCAGTCATGGAGCGCTACCGCTTCGATATCTGGGTTAGCCAACGTGTAGCCCATGCAATACCAAACGTTACGGCCTTTCCCTAGTTCCGTTGGCGCAACGCCTGCTTCACCGAGTTGCTTGTGAATGGCTTTTAAGCGCGGTCCGTCGTTCCAAAGCACATTGACAGGTTGGGGCAATTGCTTAAAAAAAGATAGCGCGTGCCGGTACTGAGTTTCCGTCGCCTGATCCAAGCCGATCGTAATGGTATCCAGATAATCGACGTTTTTGAGTTCATTGACGATGTGGTGCAAAGCCGGCTGCTCGAGTTCACTGTAGAGCGAAGGCAGAATAAGCGCCATGGGCCGAGCCGCTGAAAAGGCTTTCAGCTCTGCTTCGATCGCCTCAAGCGGCCGCTTGGTGATATTGTGCAGCGTGGTAACTGATCCGTGTTGAAAACTATCTGCCATCGTTATTTTTCTCCATTACCACTCTTTTTTTGTTGTTGAATACACGCCATCCCATGAACGGTGCCCAGTCGCTTTGGAGGTCGGCCGCGCGCTCAAGGTCCTTAAGGTTTCTGTATTGACCACGTCCGCCGTCGAATTTTGATTTCGGCTTAGCAAGTTCAGCGCGGCCTCCACACCTTCAATCCAACCATCGGGCGCGGGCGCTTCAGTCTGAATGAGCTTGTCGGCTTTAGGCGCGACATGGTGCTTGCCGGATCGTTTCACCACCACAGCTATGTCGCCGGCTTCCAACATGCGCTGGTCGTTGGGCGCATCACCTAATGCAACGACCTTGACCTGTGAGCCGGCCACCTGAGCAAAAGCCTGTTTGACCACGGTCAGCGCACTGCTCTTATCGTGCCGACCCTGTAGCGTCTTGAAGCGGGCCCCTGATTCAATTCGATAACCAAAGTCGAATGCCTTGGTCTCGACTCGAGCATACTGCTCGTCGTTGAGGATGAGTGGCAGCGAAAAAAGCCTGCGCCTAGCAGCATCGAGCGCGCTGCCGCTGAGTCCTGTGTGCTTAGCCATATCGTCAAAGGCGCTGGACACCAAATCCGGTGCTTCTGGGCAATAAGCCTCCTTGAATGCTAGGAGTTGGCTAAGGCTGCGCCCTAATCGAATGAGTTTCCAATGATCGAGGCTATCTTCGCGGGTTATTTTGGAGAAATCGAAGCGACAATCCTCTGGGTGAAACAAAATCCCGCCACCGTTTTCAACGATCATTGGTGCACTCACCCCAAATTTCTTCTGAAGTTCGACGCACTCAGCTGGTGTTTTACTGGTGTTGAACACAACAGGAATGCCACGCTTTGCAAGCTTTTGGACGCTCGTTGCAAGCGCGCCGAAGGCATAGTCATCGTGGTTGAGTAGGGTGCCATCCAAATCCGTGGCGATTAGGATGTGCTGCGCACCGGCACTCACGCTTGCGCCCCAAAACTGAACACACCTCTCAAGATTGGTGCGTCTGCTAGCTCGAGACAGGATTCAGCGTGAAATGGCAGTAACGCGACAGATTGAGTTGCGGACCCCGTAAAAGCTGCCCTTACGGAGGAAACAGTGGGGTCTAAACGCGAGGTCCCTGGGTATGTGTGATTCGTAGTTTTTATCATGTTTCAGGTGTGGCCTTCGAGAATTTGCGACCGGTATTCGTGGCTTTCAAGCGATGACTGCGGTGAATTGCTCCAAGCCCATTGAGTTGAGTCACGCACCGCCTAGCGCCCAAGGTACCTTTCGTGAGCTGATAAAATCCTTGGGGAGTGCTGGCGACACAAAATCTTGATGCTGGCTTTTTTTGCATAGTGACTGACTGCTTTTGTGGAAACTGCATGAAAGAAAGCAAATATCGGACCGATTTATAGCGGCTCTGTCGGGCGCTTCCCTTAGTGGCCCAATAGATCCCCTGGGTACAGAGCTGACCAATTAGGCTGAGTTTAGACCGATGGCGTTGGCGCTGCGGTTCAGCTGTAGCGCGGTTGAGCTGAAGCGCGGATTAGGAAAAAGGTAGTAGACTTGGCAAGCCGAAGCGCAGTTGAGGGATATAAGGTGCTAGGCTAGCCCAGTTCGATAAGAATTCAGGCCCAATTGTGGGGGCTATTGCTAACAAAGTCGTCCATAAATTCGGCACGCATAGTTGGCTCTTGGAAAGACTGCACGGCCAATTTTAGTGGGTTTCCAGCTGAACCCCAGAACCTTCGTTGTAAAAGGGCGCGAGCGCAGCGGATAACCCTTGGAGGTTCAGGGGCTTTGTCAAAACCTCGACAAAGCCTGCCTCAAGGAATCGCGTCCGGGCCGTCGCATCGGCATTGGCGGTGAATGCAATCACGGGTATGGTGCTCTCTTGTTGGATCCAGTCAAGCAATTCCAAGCCGGTATGGTCAGGCATTTGTATATCTGTGATAACAAGATCGAAGACCTCCGCTCGAAAAAGCGCCATGCCTGCCAGCGCTGATTCGGCCATTGCAAGGTCGATGGGTAATTTTGCTGCCATCGCTTTCATGACGATGCGATTCATCGGAGTATCCTCAACGTAGAGTAACTTCAGATGCTGCTGGGTCTCTTTTTGATCTATCGACCAGCGATCAGTCTGGTTTTGCGTCAACATATTAAGGTCCTGTGGCGCAACCGTGGCCCCCGTTTTCTCATGCCCGGTGTGTTCGTGGTTTCCTAACGGCTTGCTAATCATCGCTTCTGAGTCTTTGGCTTTCAATTCAGCGGCGACTGCCGTTTCGCTCGTAGTTGTGCCGGCTTCGAATTCAGGGTTGGATTTGGTGAGGGGCTGTTTCGCTTCCTCTTGCCGAATTTGGTCAAATTCAACCGAGAATGAAAATCTAGACCCCTTTCCCAAAGTCGACTCAATTTCCAATCGACTACCCAATGCCGACAGGATTCGATTAATGATTCCGATCCCCAAGCCTGTTCCGACTTGGGGTAGGGCAACCGATTGTTGTTCTCTGGAAAAGGGTTCATCAATCTTTTGCAGAAAATCCTCGCTCATACCGATGCCCGTATCAGCAACCACTACCTCCAGCAAGGCGCGATCTCCTTGTCTCAGGCAATTGAGGTCTACTTTGACCTGTCCTGACTCGGTGTACTTTTTGGCATTGCTCATGAGATTGTTAAAGACTTGCATCAGCCTGCCAATATCCGCATAAGCGGATAGATCGCCGTTCATCTCCCAAGCGGCGCTAAACGAAACCGGTGAATCTTGAAACATGACCTGGCCAACGCGATCAATTCTTTCAAATAGGTCATCCATGACAAACCACTCTGGTTTGAGCTTCACGCCTTGAACTTCCGTCTTTTGAAATTCAAGCAACTGGTCGATGAGTTGAAGCAGTGCCTCGGACGACTCTTTACCGATGCGAATCAAACCCCGACTTTGCTCATGGTCGGGCGCTATCGATCCAGAGATTAGGTCGAGACTGGCCATGATGCTGTGCAGTGGGGTGCGTAACTCGTGGGACACATTGGCGATGAACTCGTTTTTGGTGGCCAGGGCCTGCGCCAAGTCGAGAGTGCGTTCGGTAACTTTGGCTTCAAGATCAGCCAGCAACTGCTGATTGTCTTGTTCTCTAGCGGATAACTCATCTCTTAAGTGACCGAGGACATGCGACAGCTGCTGTAACTCATCTGAGTGTCCGTTGGTCTTAGGCTGTGCGAGCACTTTGCTGGCAGAGTTTTGGATTGAACCCATTTTGACCGCGGTAGCAATTGCCTCTTGCACCGGTCGGATCACTCGACGAGTGACAATAAGGTACAACACCAACTGGGTTACCAACAAAATAAAGAACACAATATAAAAGGGTGAGTTAAGCTCGGCCAGACGTGCTTCGAAAGCCTCGTATTCATAGACGGCTACGACCGAACCCTCAACATCGTCACTGGCAAAATCAACTTCAGAGAATAAAAACCTATCTTGCCGCCGGCCAGAGATCATGGGTTCAGTGAAGGCCTCTGGATAGACCGCAAACGGATCATCACTTGTATCTTCACCCAGATAAATTGCAACAGCGGTGATGCCAGAGGCTTCAGCTAAATAACCATTGATATCGGATAATAAATTGAGTTGCTCTAGCTCTAAAGCAGCGACCACGCGAATCGCGACTGCTTGGGCGGCACCGTCAAGTTCACCTTGGATGCTTTCGGTCAACGATTGCGCCTGTCTCTGAGGAACAATCCAGAGCAAAATCCCTGCGGTTATTAGCACGGCCAGTAAGCCTGGTAGCGAAACTCTTGTGGCAATCGACCGAAAATTCACAGCGGATCTAGGACGACAACATCCAAATTCAGTTGCCCATCGACTTTGATCGCACCTGCCGCACCAGGGGTTTCTAGCACATATTGCAGGACCTCCTGACCAGAAGCCAGAAATCTTGGTGGATCACCTCGACCGCTGAATGCAAGTTTTAACCAATGGCGTTGGAACGCTACAGCATCTCGAAGTCCTAGCGCCTGCGATAAGTCGTCAAGTTCACCAGAGGCTTTCGATGGCAGTACCAATTTGATAGCAGAGCCATCTTGCCAGCGCACGCTGCGACCCATCAGTACTGAGCGAGCTGTCGTTTGATCATCAGACAGTTTTGCAGTTCCCTCGGTAACCTTGTGAGTAATCATGACCCAATGGGGTTGGGTCGCTGATTCTGCCTCAAAATCTGCAAAGGTTAGGCTCGTCAACGCCAAGGACAAAACCAACAATGTCCGCGTCGCTAATTGAAAATAGCGAAAAGGCTGCATTGGTTATATCCCGAACGCAAATTGCAGTCGAAAAGCGGTTCCAGCGAACTCGCGAAAACTGCGATTGACATCTTCGCGAGTCAGCTCAAATTTCAGCGACGCCGCCGACCCAAGCAGCCATTCAAGACCAAGGCCTAATTTTTTGTTATCCCCCGCGGCAAAATGTCGCTCTGTCGGATCGACTGTCAAATAATCGGCAAAAACATAGGGGGTCATTGGTCCGGCTCCCTTAAAACCGATTCGCTGATAAATGCTGTAGCTTGTGTCAGACCCCTCACTACGAAACGCGAGTAGCTCAGTCAGTGCGTCAAACGCAGGGTTGTTATAAATAAGGGATGCCCCGAAGGCCTGATATTTTAAGTCCTCAGGCACCATATCAGCCATCATCGCGTTATGTTCAGCGCCGTGAGAGCTGTCTAACAAGTGGTCAATCAGCGTATCTTTATAGGCTGCGAGCCGTAGTTTTAGGTTATCGGTCGGCCAAAAGCCGGAGGAAGCGGTAAAACTCTTCACGCCAGATGGAAACACATCATCACCGGCGGATTGACCTGAGCCTAGTACAAGGTCATAAAACAGTCGCTTGGAGCCCAAGTTTTCTCCGGAAAAACGCAGTCCAACTTCATGGACGGGCACAAATTCGCTGAAGGCGAAGGGGCGGTCAATGCTGGGAAAAAACAGGCGGCCATGATGGAAAGCGTCATTCCACTCGTTAACGGGTGTGTGCATCTTGCCAAAGCTCATCCAATGATTTGTGGAGAGCTCATATCTGAGTCTTAATCTTTCGACCTTAACCGTGTCGGAGCGATATCGCTTTGGCAGGTAACTAATTTCGGAGAGGATCGACCATCTCGAGTTAAGACGGGCAGTTGTAAAGAGCGCGACTTCGCCAAGCTCGAACGCGTCAGAAATTAACGCATCTTTACCCGTCGCAACTTCTGCGTGACCGAAAACTTTTAGGTTCCAGTCGTTCGCACTCATACCCAGAGCGGGCAGGGGAAATACGAGCGTCATTAAAATGCACATGAACAATAATGCGCTGCACTTGAATTTCAGTATTGATGTGGCAGGATTCATATTTTGTACCGTACTCAGATCGCTAGGAAAGGACGACAAATAAGCCGAACTTGGACCGAATTATACCAGCAAAATAGAGGCAAATAGAGCCAGAGGTGTTTTTTGATAGCGCTAATGGTGATTGCCTACTGGGCCGCTTTTTGGCTGCCTAAGCAACTGAGTTTCTAAGCGTAGAACCACCGTTTTTCGATTTAAAATCTGCTAAAGGCAGTGTCGACCGACCGCAAAAGCTCGCGTTTGATCGAGTTAGGCAGTAGATGAGAGTTCCAGTGAGCTAGGGCTTGGTTTAGCGAAGCGAAGGCCTGTCGTCAGTGCCAGTGCGGTGAGTAAGGCCCGTTCCCTTTTCAGCGTTAATCAGTGATAAGGTCTCAGGATTA
>Ga0181593_10000481_pt1 | contig 34768 bp, 33 predicted proteins | sample 071ome_19_FD_133756 | JGI IMG/M metagenome (GOLD analysis project Ga0181593, IMG submission 133756) | Coastal salt marsh microbial communities from the Groves Creek Marsh, Skidaway Island, Georgia - 071413AT metaG (megahit assembly) | ecosystem: Environmental > Aquatic > Marine > Intertidal...
GGTTTTTCGGCTATACATCGGTAAACCTGTGGGGGGCATCCTATGGTTCACGGGCCGCACTTGCCTACCTGCAGGCATTTGAAGAGAACACCCGCACGGTCATCATCGACGCCATCGCCCCGCCATCCCTGGCGCTGCCACTTTTTACAGCCCGCGATGCCAGCGCATCACTGGAGCAGGTCTTTGTCGATTGTGCGGCGGATTCAAGTTGCAATACGGCATTTCCAAATTTGCGGCAGCATTACCGTGATCTGATTGCCAGGCTTGCAACGCCTGAACCGATTACTGTGCCCCTGGAAAGTGACCTGCCGGAGGTCGGAGGGACACTGGCAGATTATGAGTTCATGAATGTGCTCAGGCAGGTGTTATACAGTCGGGAAGTACAGCGCCTTGTGCCCCTGATGATCGAGCAGGCCTGGCGGGGCAACTACCGGCCGCTGCTGGGTTTGGGCGCATTGGCCGGAGAGGGAGGAATCAACCAGGGTATGTTCCTGTCGGTAATCTGTAATGAGGACCTGTCCCTGATCAGTGAACAGGATCGGTTGGACGCTCAGGCAGCAGACTATCTGCTGGATTCCTCGTTGTTCGAGGATTTCGTGTTCAAGGCCTGTGAGTTGTGGCCGACACGAGAGGTGCCGGCAGCCTATTTCGAGCCGGTCACGGTAGGCCGCCCCGTGCTGATTTTTTCCGGCACACTGGATCCTGTTACGCCGCCATCGTGGGGGGAACTGGTCCAAAAAAGCCTGCCGAATGCAATACATCTGGTGTTGGAAGGGTTTGGGCACGGTACCACGACATCGGGATGTACCCGTAACCTGATGAACACCTTCATTGATACTGGCAGTCTGGATGATCTGGACACTTCCTGTGTCGGTCGATTTCACAGGCGTCCATTCTTTGTCACCCCGGGTGGCAGTGAGCTGCCCAATGATTGAAGTCACCAGTATCAGCAAGGGCTTTCGCAATATACAGGCCGTGGACAACGCCTCTTTCACTGTGCGTGATGGTGCCATCACCGGACTGCTCGGCCACAATGGGGCTGGCAAGACCACAACACTGAGAATCCTCTATGGTTTACTCAAGGCCGATAGTGGCAGTGCGCTTATCGATGGCGTTAATGTGCTGGAAAACCCTCTCATGGCTCAGGAAATCATCGGTGTGATGACCGATGCCCATGGACTCAATCCGAGGCTGACAGCGCGTGAGCATATTAAATATTTTGCCCGGCTCAGAGGAATGCCGGCCTCACTTATCCGGCAGCGTATCAGCACTTTTGTAGAGACTCTGGATATGGCGGAGATCATCGATCGCCGTGCAGAAGGGTTTTCCCAGGGTGAGAAAATGAAGGTCTGCCTGGCCAGGTCGCTGGTGCATGATCCCCGCAACCTCATCATGGATGAACCCACCAATGGCCTGGATGTCATGACAACCCGCAGTGTGCGATCCATGCTTCAATCCCTGAAGAAAGACAACAAATGTATATTGCTGTCCTCGCACATCATGCAGGAAATCAGCGCCCTGTGTGATGAAGTGGTGGTGATTGCCGAGGGGCGTGTATTGATGCAGGGCAGTCTGGATGACCTGGCCAGACTGACTGGTGAAAGTGACCTGGAAGAGGCCTTCATGGCCGTCACAAAGTCAGGTTGAGGATGCCAATACCATGATGTGGTCAGTCATTACCCGCAAGGAACTCAAGGATGCGCTCAGGGACCGGCGTGCCCTGGCAGGTATGCTCCTGTTCCCCGTCATGGGTCCGCTGATGATCTACTTCATGTTCAACAGCATTATTGATATTGCCGAGGAAGCTGGAGATATCACCCTGCCCGTTGTGGGACAGGATTATGCCCATGACCTGGTCGATTATCTGGATCAGAACGGGATAAATATTCTGCCGCTGTCAATCGAGACTCCGGATGAGCCTGACCAGGCATTTTACAATGCCGGACAGTTGGCTGAAGTACGCACACTGATTCGCAGCCGGCAGTATGATTACGTGCTTGTGATTCCTCCTGATTTTGACTCGCTGATCGGCGCTTCCCGCCGAAGCAATATCGAATTGCATCTGGAAAGTACACGCACCAAAGCCGCACCACAGACGGCCAGAATTTCGTCTCTTATTGATAGCTGGGGACGTGAAACTGCCAGCCTGAGGTTGCTGGCCAGGGGAATAAGTCCGCAACTTGTTTCACCGGTGACTGTTGTCAGTATCGATATTGCCAGTCAGCAATCCCGGGTGCAGCGGCTGCTTGGGATGGTGCCGTTTTTTGTTCTAATGGCGGCATTCGTCTGCGGAATGGGCGTGGCTGTCGATGTCACAGCCGGTGAAAGGGAGCGCAAGTCCCTGGAACCCTTGCTGGTAAATCCCGTGCCGCGAAGCACGATCGTTATTGGCAAATGGCTGGCAGCTGTGACGTTTTCAGCCACCGGACTGATACTGGTGCTGGTGCTGAATTTTTTCAGCCTGAGCCGTATACCGCTTGAAGAGGTAGGCATCGTATTCAATATCGGTACCCTGCAGCTTACCGGGATTTTGCTGACCATTTTACCCATGTCGCTGCTGGCGCCGGCGATCCAGATATTTATCGGTATTTTTGCCAGGTCCTTCAAGGACGCACAGGGTTATCTGTCCTTTGTGATGCTGCTGCCGATGATTCCGTTCTTTTACAACATGTTCAATACCCAGGACAGGGCGTTCTGGATGAATTTCGTGCCGATGCTAGGGCAGCACATGCTGCTTAATGATGTGGTCCGGGGGGAAGCGCCCGGTATTACGGATTTTGTGGTTGCTGGAGTATCGCTGTTTATCTATTCGATGTTCTTTGTTTATGCCGCCTCCCGACTCATCCGGAAAGAGCGCATCATATTTTCCTGATTCAGATAGCTAATCCGTCCCCGTTTTATGCTCCCGTTTGTGGGCATTGATATCGACAATGATCTTGAGTGTTATCAGCAAGACCAATGGAAGCAATGCTGATCCAAATGCCTTGACCATAAATCCGCCGATGATTAACGTCAGGTGCATCAGTACGACCCGGCTATAGGGTTTCTGCATCTGTTTCTCCAGCGTCATTGACAGGTATTCCTTCCTGCCCAGGAAATTCTCGACAAAAGAAAATCCATGACTCACTACCAGGGCCAGAATGGCTGGCCACATGTGCAGAAAGAGATCAGCAGCCTGTGCCAGAGTCATGATGCACCGGGTATAAGCATCCTCAAAAAACAGGGCAAAGACTAACATCAGGTGGCTGACATGAATACACCAAAGTGCCCGATGAAAAATACGATGGAGAATATTGCTGCGATACCATCGATTTTTGCCATCTTGAGGATGTTGAAAAAGCCGATAATGGCGCTTTCCAGCCAGAACAACAGCATCAGGTCGCTGATCTGCCAGCCGAAAAACAAGGCACCAAACAGTGGGAAGAGGTTGGAAAAGATCAGCAGAAAACGGCTGAGTCTGCCTGTCTCGGGGGAGTCGGTTGGTTGTGACGGGATGTTTGCTCTGTCACTGTCTTGTAACTGCGCCTGTGCCTGTTCCGCGGCCCGTTCCGCTGCCTTCCCAAGAGCGTCTGGATCAAAGGTTGGCCTGATCGGTATGGGGGAGGACAGGGTGGCATTGATTTTCTGGCATAGCGCGGCAGCCTCGGGTTGGTCGAGGTCGAACCCCAGGCTGACAGGGTTGCCAAGATAATCAAAGGTCAGATGCCGCTTGCGCCAGTCAGCCCCTGGAATAGTCCTGTCTGTGATATAGCGTAGATGGCTGATATAGCGGTGCTCATATCTGGCCTGGGCTCCGAATCCCAGTGCCTCGATAAGGATAGTTATTGAAGCCGGTTCTACAATGACCCGTTCCCGGGCAAAAAGCAGCAAAAACGCCAGGCAGACCATGATCAATATGCCTGCAGACCAACCCAGCCCCCAGAACAGGCTGAACAGGAAGGAGGTCAGGTCGAACATGTCATTCATCTGACTGTAATTCAGGTTAAGACTGAACAACGGAATGGACATCACGGACGCCAGTGCCAGATAATCAGGATGGCCGGCCAGTGTCGGCGAAAGGGAAGTAACTGCATAAAGCCTGACACGGAATTGTCCGGCAAGAGAAAGCCGAACCTGAATCGGGGAGCAAGCGGGCCGGTTCTCTTGCGCTGTCCAAGCTATCTGGCAAGACGCGCCGAGTTTTGCTGTTGGTCCCTGTCAACCATGATCATTGTCCGGTTCCATATCCTGAGCCGAGCTTAATCCAGCAGGAGCATTTGTCAAAGCATCTGACGAGGGTAATATTAAGTCATGCATGGAAAATTGACCCTGAAAATTGCCTTGTCGCTTCTTGTTCTGCTGAGCGTGCCAGTACAGGCGCAGCGGGAGTTTCGCGAATACCCGGGTTTTGAATATGAACCGGATCTGCATCTGCCTGCAGATTGGAATGTACCCGGTGAATTTGTTAGCGGGCGGCTGATGTACCCCTCCAATGTCCGAATGGGGCGCTGGGGCGGCAGCTGGGAGCAGGGCGGTACCAGTTGGGCGGTAGATTACCCGAAGGGAGATCGCACTTTTGTCAATCTGCTGCGGCGATTCAGTACCATTAATGCCCGGTCTGTTGAACAGCCGGTGAATCTGAACGATGGTGATGATGTGTATTACTGGCCATTTTTGATGGTCGGGCTGGCTGGATACTGGGACCTGAGTGATGCCCAGGCGGCCAGATTGCGGGACTATCTCCTTCGCGGCGGTTTCCTGTTTGCCGACAGTTTTTTCGATTCCTACTCGTGGTCAGGATTTGTGGCTGGTATGAAGAAGGTGTTTCCTGATCTGGCCATCATCGATCTGGAAGGAGACCACCCGGTATTTCACACGGTCTATGATATTCCAGTGCTGGCCGACACCCAGATTCCTAACATGAACTCCCTGATGGGCGGGGGAGGCGGATGGCTGGGGGATGGCCGCGAACCCCTGTGGCGGGGCATCCAGGATGACAGCGGCCGCTTAATGGTGCTCATCGCCTTCAATAACGATGTAGCGGATTCCTGGCAGTGGGCGGATGATTCGCGCTATCCCCATGACAAGGTCAACCTGGGATTAAGACTGGCAGTAAATATTGCGGTTTATGCGATGAGTCATTGAGCCTCCTGCCTGCAGTCAGACAGGAGCGCTTGTCACCTTGCCAGCTTCGTCAATCGTATCGAAAACCCTGACATCGACACCTTCCCTGACATTTTTCAGGTGAGAAACCATTGGGCCGCTGGCATAGGCCTGTGCGGCTTCCCGGGTCTGGAAGAGATAGATGCCGCCTGCGGTTTTGGTATTCTCGTCAACCAGCCAGATTTTCCAGTCAAGGCCGTCAACGTTAAGGAAACGGGGGGCGGCATCAGAGGAATGGGAAATCAGGTCTGATTCACTTTCAGTATAGGGGAAATTGATCTGGACGATGGCTGGCATCTGAGGTGCTCCTTGGAAACTGTTTGGACAGGGCATTTAAATAAAAAAAAGGGCCGGTCACAAGGTGCCGGCCCAAAAGATGGATATACCAGTAGGGGGATATATCCAGGGGATAGTCAATCAATAATGGTCAGATCCAATGGCTTATACGGATGATTTCAGGTAGTCGATCATCGTATTCACATCACTGCAGGTGAAGGGATCTTCCGGGCAGTTATCCATTTTGCCGGGTTCACAGAACACCTTTTCCACCTCGCCGTTGTTAACCACCATGGCATAACGCCAGGAGCGGTCACCAAAGCCCAGGTTCTGTTTTTTCACCAGCATGTCCATGCCTCTGGTGAAATCGGCATTCCCGTCAGGCAGCATCTTGACGTTTTTTACACCCAGCTGCTTGGCCCACTGAAACATGGAGAACGCATCATTCACACTCAGGCAATACACCTCGTCAACACCCATGGACTTGATGACCTCGTACTGGGCTTCATAACCGGGCAGGTGAGTGCTGCTACATGTCGGGGTAAAGGCCCCGGGCAGGGCGAACAGCACGACACGCTTGTCTTTAAAGATGTCATCTGTGGTGACATCCTGCCAGCGGAAAGGGTTGTCTCCGCCAAGGCTTTCGTCACGGACGCGGGTTTTGAATGTTACTTGCGGTACTGTGTTGGACATGGTTTTCTCCTGAACAGAATCGGGTTGTCGGGTTTACGCTGCCTACTATAGGGGCTGGCTCAGGATAGGAAAAATATATTGTTTCTATCATATTGATAGGTAGTATCGATAAAAAAGGTTGGCTGGTATGATGCCGTTTTCGGAGTGGTATTCAGTGTGGCCCGATAATAGAATGCCATCTATGTTGTCCGCATTCACACTTCGCCAGACAGCCGGCCTTGTTGCCGGCCCCCTGTTGTTTTTTCTGGTCCTGTTGCTTCCCTTGCCTGCTGGAATGTCACCGGAGTCCCAGCGGGTGGCAGCGGTAGCCCTGTTGATGGCCTGTTTCTGGATGGCTGAAACCGTACCGATCCCGGCTACAGCAATGCTGCCGATATTTCTTTTCCCCTTGCTGAAAGTCATGAACACCCCTGACGTCACCCGTTCCTATGGCAATCAGATACTGTTTCTGTTTATGGGGGGCTTTCTGATTGCGGTGGCCATGCAGAAATGGCATTTGCACCGCCGTATCGCCCTGAATGTGATACTCAAGGTGGGGAGCAGTCCGAACCGCCTTGTGCTGGGATTCATGCTGGCCACAGCGCTTTTATCCATGTGGATATCCAATACTGCAACAGCGATGATGATGACGCCGGTAGCGATAGCCGTCATTGAGCAGACCCGACAGGAGCGCAGCCGACAGGCTGAAACCGACAATTATAGTTTCGGTACGGCTTTGATGCTGGGCATTGCCTATTCCGCCTCCATTGGTGGTGTGGCAACACTGGTGGGCACACCGCCAAATGCCATCCTGATTGGTATCATCGATACGCTGTACGGGTATGAAATTGCCTTTGTGGACTGGATGAAGCTGGGCCTGCCGGTGTCCATCCTGATGCTTGCGGTCACCTGGTTCTGTCTGACAAAAGTCCTGTTCCGAATGGGGGCTGCGGATGCTCAAAGCGAGAGTGCACACCAGCATATCCAGGAAAGCCTTGCTGAAATGGGCCCCATGACCAGCGAGGAAAAAAAGGTCGCGGTTGTTTTCTTCATTGTTGCCGTCAGCTGGATTCTGCGCGGTCTGTTTACCCCTCAATTCCTGAGTTTTGTGTCTGACCCGGCAATAGCCATGGCCGGTGCGTTCCTGTTGTTCATCATACCGGCAGGGCGCGAACACCGGGGCTTCATCCTCGACTGGGAAACCGCGGCGGGGATACCCTGGGACATCATCATCCTCATGGGAGGCGGCTTTGCTCTGGCGGCTGGGTTTCAGGAGTCCGGGTTAACCGAATGGCTGGCCAATCAGTTGTCCATTTTGCAAGGCGTGCATTTCTTTGTACTGATCGTGGTTGTAGTGCTTTTTGTCACCTTCCTGACTGAAATGACCTCCAATGCTGCCACTGCCACCCTGTTTATTCCCGTTATGGGGGCATTGGCTGTCTCCATGGATCTGCATCCCTTTGCCTTGATGGTACCAACGGCCCTGGCAGCGTCCATGGCATTTATGCTGCCGGTTGCCACACCACCAAACGCCATCGTCTTTGCCAGTCGTCAGATCACCATCAGCCAGATGGCCAGAACCGGTTTTGTACTGAATATTCTCGGTGGCCTCATCGTGGCAACACTCAGTTATCTCCTGCTTGATCAATTGCAGTAACTGTCATAGGGCAATCAGGGTTTTTTCGTTTAGACTGTAGGGAATTCAAATTCACAGAGGGCAGTTGTGTGGATAACACCAGAATGAAACTCCAGAACTTTGTCATGGCCAGTTTTCTGGCGGCGCTGGTGTTTTATCTGCTGAATGTAGGACAAAGCATCCTGTTGCCTCTCGTGATTGCCATCGTCTTCTGGTATTTGATCAATCTGCTGTCGGACCTGTTCTCCAAAGCCAGCCTGGGCGGCAAACCCATGCCCAAAATCATCAGTTACACCCTGTCGTTTCTGACCTTCATTGTCATTATCTGGGGCGTAGTGGAACTTATAGCCCTCAATATTGGTGGGGTAGTAAGGGTGGCGCCGATTTATCAGGCCAATCTTGAGGCCCGCTGGCTGAATGTACTGGAACTGCTGCGGATAGAACAGCAGCCCAGCTTCAAACAGATGACAGACTTTGTCGACCTGGGACGTTTCATCACAGGGCTGGCCGCTTCACTGACCAATATCGCCGCCAATCTGGGGGTGATCCTGATTTACGTGGTTTTTCTGTTGCTGGAGCAGGGCAATTTCGTGGGCAAGATTGCATCCCTGGCCAATGATGAGGAAAAAGAGAAGCGCGTCAGGCTCCTGATTCGTAAAATCAATGAGGATGTAAAGAAATACATCAGCATCAAGATGCTGACAAGCACGGCCACGGGCATCCTCAGCTATATTTTTATGAAGGTTGTCGGTGTGGATTTTGCTGAATTCTGGGCACTGCTTATATTTCTGCTGAATTTCATTCCCACGATAGGCTCCATCGTGGCCACCATTTTTCCCGCGCTGATTACCCTGGTCCAGTTTGAGAGTTACATGCCCTTTTTCATGGTTCTGGGCGGGGTAACGGCCATTCAGGTCTGTATTGGCAATATTCTGGAGCCGAGATTGATGGGGAATTCCCTGAATCTCAGTCCGTTGATCATACTGCTCAACCTGTCCTTCTGGGGCATGATCTGGGGCATTCCGGGAATGTTCCTGTGTGTCCCTTTTCTGGTTATTTCGATGATTGTGTTTTCACATATACCGCAGACGCGGCCAATTGCCATCATACTGTCCAGGGATGGCCGGATAAGCCAGATATACAGTGACGGGAAATGACGGACAATTGCGGCAAATCTGGCTCAAAAAAATTGCAATGCAATCAATTTGTTATAGAATCGCGCTCATAAAGTAGGTGAATTTAATGTATTTAATGTATTTAATGTAAAGGTGTGGCCTGCGCATCAGCCTGACAGTCTCGGAGGGGGTTGACGTCTGTCTGGATCCGGGTGCAGGGATAAATTCAACACCAGTGTCATCAAGGGGAAAAGCATGTCTGCTCTATCCAGAGAAAACCACCGTTTCCATTCCGTCAAAAACCTCCTGGCGGCAGCAATCGGTTTAATCGTGGCCCAATCGGCCTATAGCCAGCCAGTCCTGGAAGAAATTGTCGTCACCGCACAGTTGCGGGAGGAAAACATCCAGGATGTCCCGGTGGCTGTTTCTGCCATAACCGGCACTACCCTGGAAGACAATTCCATCAAGGACGTCATGGAACTGATGACCAGCGTTCCCAGCCTGATCGTGGGTGCCAACCAGAGTTCCAGCACCGGCAATTTTGCCATTCGTGGCGTCGGTACCGGTGCCCAGAATTTTGGCCTTGAGTCATCGGTCGGGTTGTATGTCGATGGTGTTTACCGGGCCAGGCAAAGCTCCATGATTAATCAGCTGGTGGATGTCGAGGCCGTCGAAGTGCTGCGCGGACCCCAGGGGACCCTGTTTGGCAAGAACTCGGCATCAGGTGCTCTACTGATCAGGTCAGTCGCTCCATCCCAGGAACAGAACGGTTTTGTTGAAGTTACGGGCGGCAATTACTCCCTGCTTAACGTCAATGCCGGTTTCAATGTCAGCCTGGGTGATTCGCTGGCTGCAAGAACCACCTTGTTTACCAGTGACCGTGATGGCTACATTGATGTCGACAACCTCAATGCCGACATCAATGATCGTTCCCGGAAGGGGATTCGTCAGCAATTCCTGTATGAAGGCAATGACGATCTGTCTGTCAGGCTCATCATGGATTACTCCAAAATTGATGAAAACTGCTGTGCTGCATTGACCCTGAAGGACAGCCTGTTTGCATCAGGGCGCACGGATGGTGGCAATCCCATTCCAGGCAGTGATGCCATACTGGCTGCGCTGGGCGGGACGGTTTACCCGACCGGCTCTTTTGATAATTACAGTCTGTCCCTGAATGAGATACCGACATCTGTCAGCAAGGACAAGGGTATATCCCTGGAAATCAACAAGCCGGTGAACGATCTGGATTTTGTGTCGATCACGGCTTACCGGACCTTTGACACCAACGACACGATTGATGCGGATTTTTCAAATGTCCCACTGGCCTCAAGGGTTTATGGTGCCGACCAGAATATGTTCTCCCAGGAGTTTCGACTTTCCAGTGATCCTTCCGAACGGCTGCGGTACCTGGGCGGTGTCTACTATTACGAACAGGATATAAAAAGTGCCGACAATATCGGCCTTGAAAGCCTGTTACCCCAGTATGTAACAGCCGCCTCTCCTGATGTGCTGGGCCCGTTGATGGCCACGCCGCCCCAGTTGCTGGGTTTCATCAACCTGGTTTACGGGACCAGTTTTGGCACGGGTTTCGCCGCACCGATCGTACCCGGCAATATCATTCAGGACACCAGTGACCAGAACCACAAGGCTGCCGCCATTTTTGGGCGGATTGACTATGACCTGACGGATAACCTGGAGCTGAATATCGGTTTGCGCTACACCGATGAAAAGAAAACCATGCTCAGCACCTTCAACGAAGCCATTGTTACGCCAACGGCAGACAACCTGAATGTCGATGCCATCGGGGCAGCCCTGGTCATTACGGGTGAACAGGCCAAACAGGCGGCCGGTGCACCTGCCGGAGACGGAACCGGTGTTACTTACAACCCGGCATTGGCTGCAGCCAATCCGACACCTTATCTGCCAGCACTCAATGCCCTGTTTGTACCCGGGTGGGCGACCTGCCTGATCAGTGACCGTTTTTGCCCGCGAGCCGATATCAATACCGAACTCAAGGATAGCAGGGTGACCGGTAATATCGGTTTGTCCTGGCGGCCTGATGACAGCACCATGATTTATGCCTCTTTTGGTACAGGGTACAAATCCGGTGGCACCAACACCGACCGTATCGGTCTTGGTTTTGATACCGTGTTTAATTCCGAAGATACACAGAACATTGAAATCGGCGTGAAACGGGATTTCATCGACAATGCCCTGAGGGTCAACCTGGCAGTCTACGATATGGAAGTGGAGGACCTGCAAACCAATACGTTCACGGGTACCGCCTTTAACCTGCAAAATGCGGGTAAGGTTAATGCCCAGGGCGTGGAAGCAGAAGTGTGGTGGGGCGCTACAGAATCCCTGGATTTCACCCTGGCGTATGCCTATACAGATGCCACCTTCGCCGATTTCGACAAGGGTAACTGCCAGATATCCAACATCTTCCACACTGGTGACGCGACAGAAGCTGCACAGTTGCTGTCCCAGGGCTACTGCAGCCGCAATGGCGACAGGGTCAGTAACACGCCGAAGCATTTTCTGTCCCTCAATGCTGCCCAGACCTTTGAGCTGGATTCCGCCTCTGTAACCGTGGGCGCCGAGTATGTGTATTACTCGGACCAGGTCATGCATAACAACAATGATCCCTTTGCCTATCAGGATGATCTGAGCATGCTCAATCTCAGGGGTATCCTGAGAATGAACTCGGGGCTGGAAGCCATGGTATGGGCGCGAAATGTCACCGATGAGCCCTGGTATTTCACGGTTTTTGACACGCCCTTGCAGGACGGCAAGCTGAGTGCCTACCCGCGTGAGCCCCGTACCTTTGGTTTTACATTACGGAAAATATTCTGAAACGGGTGAATTCTCAACCCCAAAAGCCCCGCACATAGCGGGGCTTTTTTTGCTGCACGGTTAAGTGATGCCGGTCCTGTAGCGGCAGCAAATTACACTGGCAGAGTATGTGGTTGTTTCCTGAAGATATGTTCTAGATGATTGAAAACGCTGGAAAATAATAGCAATTTCCCCCGGACTGTATATAATCTGCGCCTTTTCGGGGCATGGTCAGAAATCGGTTCTGCCCGGGTATTTTTTTCCCAGCCAAAGCAGGGTTTTATGAAGGTTCATCAGCCATGAAAAGTGCTGAAATTCGTCAGGCATTTCTGGAATATTTCAAAGAGCAGGGGCATGAAGTTGTCGCCAGCAGCTCGCTTGTGCCGGGAAATGATCCGACCCTGCTGTTCACGAATGCCGGCATGGTCCAGTTCAAGGATGTGTTCCTGGGTCAGGACAAGCGGGGCTACAACCGTGCGACGACATCACAGCGTTGTGTCAGAGCTGGTGGCAAGCACAACGACCTGGAAAATGTCGGTTATACCGCACGTCACCATACCTTCTTTGAGATGCTGGGCAACTTCAGTTTTGGGGATTACTTCAAGCGTGAAGCCATACATTTTGCCTGGACCTTCCTGACAGTGAATCTGGGTTTGCCCAAGGACAAGCTCTGGGTGACCGTGTTCCGTGAGGATGACGAAGCAGCCGATATCTGGCTTAACGAGATGGGCATTGATCCGACACGTTTTTCCCGGATGGGTGAAAAAGACAACTTCTGGGCGATGGGCGATACCGGCCCTTGCGGTCCCTGCAGTGAAATTTTCTATGATCATGGTGAGTCCATTCCAGGTGGCCCGCCCGGCAGCCCTGATGAAGATGGCGACCGGTACATTGAAATCTGGAACCTGGTGTTCATGCAGTTCAATCGCTCAGCTGATGGCAGCATGACTCCCTTGCCTAAACCTTCAGTGGACACGGGCATGGGGCTGGAGCGTATTGCTGCGGTCATGCAGGATGTTCACAGCAACTACGAAATCGACCTGTTTCAGAACATCATCAGGGAAGCGGCCAGCATTACAGGCACGGCTGACCTGAAAACCAGTTCATTGAACGTTATTGCTGACCATATCCGTTCGTGCTCCTTCCTGGTAACCGACGGTGTAGTGCCTTCCAACGAGGGACGGGGATATGTTCTGCGCCGTATTATCCGCCGCGCCATTCGTCATGGACACAAGCTGGGCACGAATGAACCCTTTTTCCATAAACTGGTGGCGCCACTGGTGGCACAAATGGGTGATGCGTACCCGGAGCTCAAACAAGCGCAAGCCAGGGTGGAAGAGGTATTGCTGGCGGAAGAGCAACAGTTCTCCCGTACCCTGGATAACGGGATGTCCATCCTGGAAAAAGCCATTGCCGAGTTGAAGGGAGATACCATCTCAGGCAAAACAGTTTTCAAGTTATACGATACCTATGGCTTTCCGGTCGACCTGACCGCCGATATTGCCCGTGAGCGGAACCTGAGCCTGGATATGGCAGGCTTTGAGAGCGAGATGGCCAGGCAAAAAGCCCAGGCCCGTTCTGCCAGTCATTTTGAAACCGCTGAGGCGCTCGATATTCGTCTTGAACATGACACCGCCTTTGTCGGTTACGACAATCTTGAATTCAGGGCGTCTGTTGTTGGCCTGTTTCGTGAAAACCAACCCGTCGAGAAACTGGCTGCGGGAGAAGAGGGCATCGTACTTCTTGATCACACCCCGTTTTACGGTGAGTCCGGTGGCCAGGTGGGTGATACCGGTTCCCTGCAGGCCGACAACCAGCTGTTTGTGATACGTGATACCCAGAAACAGGGTGGTCAGTTTCTCCACATCGGTACTGTCGAAAAAGGTGAGCTTACGGTCGGCATGTCGGTCAGTGCACTGGTCAATGGTGGACGTCGACAGGCCACGATGCTGAATCATTCAGCCACCCATCTCATGCACGCCGCATTGAGAAAGGTTCTGGGCGACCATGTCCAGCAGAAAGGCTCTCTGGTTAATGCCAAATACCTGCGCTTTGACTTCTCCCATAACAAGCCTGTTTCTGACAAGGAACTGCGTAAAGTGGAGAATCTGGTGAACAGACAGATTCTGGAAAATGCGGCAGTGTCCAAGGAAGTCATGACCATGGATGCGGCGAAGGCCAGGGGTGCAATGGCCCTGTTTGGCGAAAAATATGGCAATGAAGTGCGTGTTGTCAGTATGGGCGCCTTGTCAGATGCTGGCAGTGAGTTTTCCATTGAATTATGTGGTGGTACGCATGTTGAACGTACCGGGGATATCGGCTTGTTCAAGATTTTGCAGGAATCCGGTATCGCTGCAGGTGTGCGCCGAATCGAGGCTGTCACCGGAGCCAATGCCCTGAATCTGGTTCAGGAGCAGGAGGACCGGCTGAAGCAGATCGCCAGCGTAGTGAAAGCCAGTGTTGATGTAGTGGCAGAGCGCGTTGAGCAGCTGAGCAGCAGCAACCGTCAGCTGGAAAAGGAAATTGCCCAGCTCAAGGCCAAACTGGCCAGTTCGGCAGGCTCGGATCTGGCCTCAGAAGCCGTCGATATTGGTGGGGTAAAGGTTCTGGCTGCGATTCTGGAAGGGGTGGACAGCAAATCCCTGCGGGATACCACGGATCAGTTGAAAAACAAGCTGGGCAGTGCTGTTGTGGTGCTTGGAACCGTGGAAGATGGCAAGGTTAGCCTGGTTGCCGGGGTCACCAAAGATGTCACTGATCGTGTAAAAGCGGGCGATCTGGTCCGGGAAATTGCTGAAAAAGTCGGTGGAAAAGGGGGCGGAAGGCCAGATATGGCCATGGCTGGGGGAAATTCCCCAGAGGGGCTTCCGGAAGCAATTTCTTTTGTAAAACAGTATGTTAGCGGGCTTTTGTAAGGTTTCATTTTCGAAATCGGGCTTGCATAAATAAATTAGCAATGTTTGAAAAAAATCATTGGACTATATCAAAGATAAGACGAAAGATTGAATAAGAGCTGCATATGTTGATAGTTCAGAAATACGGTGGAACCTCTGTAGGAACCATTGAAAGAATTCAGTCAGTCGCCCGTAAAGTGGCTGCCTGTCAGGCCGAAGGAAACCAGGTCGTCGTTGTGGTCTCCGCCATGAGCGGGGTAACCAATAACCTGACTGCCATGGCCTTTGAACTACAAAAGGAGCCGTCTCCTCGTGAGATGGACATGTTGCTCTCCACAGGTGAGCAGACAACCATTGCCTTGCTGAGCATGGCCCTGGAAGAGATTGGTTGTCCTGCAAGGTCGTACACCGGTGGACAGGTACGGATACTCACTGACAGTGCCTTCACCAAGGCCAGAATCCAGGAAATCGACGGGGATAAAATTCGCGCCGATCTGGACAAGGGCAAAGTGGTGGTGGTTGCCGGATTTCAGGGAGTAGATGATGAGGGGAATATCACTACATTGGGAAGAGGTGGTTCGGATACCACGGCAGTAGCACTAGCAGCGGCTCTCAAAGCGGATGAATGCCAGATCTACACTGACGTCGACGGTGTCTACACCACAGATCCCCGCGTAGTTGAGAATGCCAGAAGGCTGGACAAAATCACATTTGAAGAAATGTTGGAGATGGCCAGTTTAGGGGCAAAAGTTCTGCAGATTCGTTCTGTGGAATTTGCCGGAAAATACAATGTTCCTTTGCGTGTGCTGTCTTCTTTCGAGGATGGACCGGGAACGTTAATAGGCTCAGAGGATGAATCGATGATGGAAATGCCTTTAATATCTGGAATTGCTTTTACCAGGGATGAGGCCAAGTTGAGTGTGGTAGGTGTGCCGGATGTTCCCGGTATGGCCTATAGCGTGTTTGGCCCGATAAGTGATGCAAATATTGAAGTGGACGTGATCGTCCAGAATATTGGCGCTGATCAAACCAATGACATTACTTTTACTGTGCAGAAGAAAGATGCCGAAAAGGCAGCAAGAATTCTGAAGGAAACAGCTGAAAGGATGGGTGCCAAAGGCATAGAAGTTGATGACAAGGTGGCAAAGGTCTCACTGGTGGGTGTAGGTATGCGTTCGCATGCAGGCATTGCCAGCAAGATGTTCCAGGCCTTGTCGAAAGCATCGATTAACATTCAGCTGATTACTACGTCGGAAATCAAAATCTCCGTAGTAATAGAGGAAAAACACCTTGAGTCTGCCGTTAGGGCTCTGCATTCTGCTTTTGATCTGGAAAACCCTACAATATAAAAAGTAGTCGCGGAACCCGCATAGCTGCAGTGCCATTTGTCAGTACATGCTGAATATGTGATCCAAACAGGTAGTATCTGCGTAATTATTGATAGTCTTCAAGGTCAGGGAATTTCACCAGAAAGTCAGTTGACCATATATATGCTTAGGGGCTTTAGCAATGTTGATTTTAACTCGCCGTGTTGGCGAAACTCTTATGGTAGGTGACGATGTGACTGTCACTGTCCTTGGTGTGAAAGGAAATCAAGTACGCATCGGTGTCAACGCGCCGAAAGACGTAGCTGTCCACAGGGAAGAGATTTACGACAGAATCAAGAAGGAAAATACCGGTGACGATGCCGGCGATTACAGCGAGGACGATAATATCGGAAACAGTTGATATTCAACATTTTCTTTGCGTCATTAGAAGCGATCAGATAACAAAAAATATCCTAAATTTAAGCGGCTACACTCCACCAAAATGGTAACCTTATGATATTATGCGCGCCTGTGGAGAGATGGCCGAGTGGCTGAAGGCGCGCCCCTGCTAAGGGCGTATAGGAGAAATCTTATCGAGGGTTCGAATCCCTCTCTCTCCGCCAGAAAATAAAAAGCCCGGCGTTGTGCCGGGCTTTTTATTTTCCAACGTTTATAAGTGGATCGAAGAGAACTCTCAGTTCGACAGAAGCGAGAGTGCCACAGACGCGCTAGAATATGCGTCCCGCAGGGGCAAAGAATTTGGTTGTGCCATATTTATTATCTATACCTCTGTCTATCCTTCTCTCGGTATCGCGAAACGATACCAACGTCATAGTGCCTTTCATCAAAGCCCGGCCTAGTGTCGGGCTTTGTTGTGGCCTAGGATAAGACAGACGGGTTCTTGCCTAAACCTATTTTCTGGCAGAAATAGGGGAGCCCCATCACGGCACCATTGTTCAATCAGTCATGCTTTCCTCCTCCCCCTATGAAGTGCCTGAAAAAAGGAAGAAGAACAGTAGGCTCAGGGTGAAATCCGAAAGCTGTCCAGATCCAGGTGCTGGTGGAATAACGGCAGTTGCTCATCCTGTCGGTGCGATGCCATCAGAATAGTCGTGCGATGCTGTGTGCTCAAATGCTCCAGGAAAAACATCACCCGGTGGCGATTGACATCATCCAGACCCTGGGTGGGTTCATCCAGAATCAATAGTGCCGGTTGTTTAACCAAAGCCCGGGCGACCAGCACCAGGCGCTGCTCCCCATAGCTTAAATGCTTGAAAGGTACCTCGGACTTGTTCTCCATTCCCACCAAAGCCAGCCAGCGGCGGCCATGGGCAATCTGTAATGCTGTTGGCTCATCATACAGGCCTATCGAGTCAAAAAAGCCCGAGACGGCGATATCCAGGGCGGAGCCGGGTACCCGATGATCCCGATGCAGTCCCGGAGAGACTATCCCAATCTGTTTTTTCAATTCCCAGATACTCTCTCCGCTACCACGCTTTAAACCCAGCACTGTCAGGGTGTTCCCATAGCATTGCGGGTGATCACCGGTCAGCAGGCTCAGCAAGGTAGATTTACCTGATCCATTACGTCCTGTTAAAAGGGTGTGATGGCCCTGGGCGACTGTTAATCCCAGGTTTTTGAAAATAACTGTTTCTCCGTAATTGACCTTGCCATTAACAAGTTCGACAAGGGGATTGGCGATGGAAGCCCGGGGTAAATTTTCGGGCCAGGGGGGCAGGGTTGATGGATCAAAGGCCAGCAGGGACTGGATAGCGGGATCATCCAGAATGTCCTGTTTTTGTCCCTGGGCGATGATTTCTCCCTTTTCCATGATCGCCAAATGGGTGTGCCAATCACTGATTTCGTCCTGGTTGTTGAGCAAAAAAAGCAATTGGGTCTTTTGTGCCTTCAGCAGATGGGCAAAAAACCGTTGAAGTTCAGTCCGCGAAGCTTGGTCAAGGCTGTCATAGGGTTCATCAAGGATCAGAAAATCGGGATTTTGCAGGATGGATTTGGCCAGCAGGGTCTTACGGGCTTCACCGCTGCTCAGGAGCCGATATCCACGGTCAAGGAGCCTGTCCAGGCCCAGAAAAGCCAGCTCATCGGGATAGTCACCGTCGATACCGAGTAACTCGCGGACTGTTGAGCCGGGGTCTAGGTGATCCATGAAATCGGTATCGTCCAGTTTTATCTCCTGTTCATAGAGGGCCTGCTGCGCCTCAAAGGATAAAAGAACAATGTTATTGAATCGATGGCTGATGGAACCCTGAATGAGCTCAGCTGTGCCGGTGAGCAGGTTGCCAAGCAGCTGTTTCCCTGACCCGTTACGGCCAATAAGCGCCCAGTGCTGCCCAGACTGAAGGTGCCAATGGGGAATGCTTAACTGCCGGGTCTGGATGTCCTGTAAAAGCATTTGTTTTTGTCGCTCATGAGATAAGTAGTAGGGAGATTATACCGGGTGCGGTATTTAAAGTGATTGAAAAAGCAGGAAATCTGGTAAATGAAATTGACTTGAAAGAGCAAATACCCGAAAATGCGCACCTTCAAAAAGTCCTGCCTGAAAAGGCCGGTTTTTTAACCCTTGAAGCACCCGTAGCTCAACTGGATAGAGTACTCGGCTACGAACCGAGCGGTTAGAGGTTCGACTCCTCTCGGGTGCGCCATAAAATGAAAAAGCCCGCTTTGTGCGGGCTTTTATATTTTATGGACTGCGACAATTTAATGGACTCCGACCATCACAGGCGAGCGCTATTCTAAATTGCGACAGCAGAGCAGACGGCTGCTTCCGAAGCTGTCCCTTGTGGGGTTATCTATGTTCGCTTATTGACTCCTGGTTAGGAAAGGGAAGCTGGAAGTTTGCCTTCAGGTATTTACGGGTTTGCATTTGGCTTCGCCAAATGCCGAATCACTACTCTCGGGACGAGTAAAGCGCGTCTGGTCGCTTATTGAATTCCAATCTGTTTGTCTATTCAGTTGGTTGATATCCCAAAAGAGTCTCTTTAAATTTCGTCCATTAGAGAGATGCTGCTGACTCTTTGTGCTGGCAAGACCACGGCCACTTTTTCAATCATTGAATTCCCTGAAATAACGATACGTCATTGATCCCTAGGTTTTGAAGGTTTGAAAAGAATAGTTGCTATGTAACCTATTGATATTAAATCAAATATTATTTTAATGTGTTAATTGCGAGTAGAATAAGGGGCCAAAATTACGCACACTTCTATTCGTTGGAGGGAGAACTTGCCACCTCCGGAGTGTACATTTGGTCGCTAGGGTTATTGGCAGTCAATTCAGGTACAAGTAACATCCACATAATCTTTCATCGAGATTTACAATGAAACTAGCCTCTCATTTCAGTTATTGGCAACCATTATTTTCACTGTCAGCCTTACTGCTGACGATCCCGGCGTTCGCCGAAACCTGTCATGGTGGATATGACACAGTTTTTCATAATGGCCAGATCCTCACCATGGATCAGGCGGGGACCATTGCCAGTAACCTGCGAGTAAGAGGGGACGAGATTATTGCCATTGATGAAGCCGGCGACATATCAGGCCCCTGCGTTATTTCAGTAGACCTAGATGGGCGTACAGTTATTCCAGGCCTGATTGATTCGCATACACATTTTGTGCGAACTGCTCAGGCTCCGGGCCCATTCATTGACGGACTTGAAAGGGCAACGTCCATAGCACAGCTACAGGATGCGTTGCGACTTGCCGCTGATCGAGCAGAACCCGGTGAATGGCTTGCCTCAATTGGCGGTATTACACCTTTGCAGTTCAATGAACAGCGTTATCCGACTCGGCAGGAACTCACGGATGCTGTTCCTGACAACCCGATCTGGATACAAGGTGGCTATCTGCGTCAGGGAATGGTCAACAATGAAGGTATAAAAGAGCTCCAGCGGGCCGGTATACCTGTAACAAAGGATGGCATTGTGTCAAATGATGGTGTCGGGCTGACCCATGTGCTTCGTACACGCACAGATATCCGCATGAAAGCCCGTTTTCATGAATATATGAACTATGCCCTATCCACTGGCCTGACGTCGGTGGTGGATCAGGGCTGTTGTGATTTCCTGGGTGCACATCTCACGATGCAGGATCGTCCCAACCTGAGGATTGCCGAGGAACTCTGGCGTGCCGGTGATCTGATTCTTCGCTTGAGGATTCAGTTCGATCACAGGGATATCCTTGAACAGACAGATCTTCAATCCGTTAGTGCACGAGTTCTTAATGCAACCTTTGGTCTGGGAGATGACTATTACAAAGGGGTTGGCGTTGGAGAGAGGGTGATTGCCGACGAGGCTGACGATCAGGAAGTTTTTGAAGCTTATCTGCATGTTGCCGAGTCAGGTTGGCCACTTTCACAACACACCATCCGTGAGGATGAAATTGAACGTTATCTGGGCATCATGGAAAAGGTGGCTGCACAGGTGCCGATCAGGGATCTGCGCTGGAGCCTGGAGCATATCTTTGAGATCACACCTGATCAGATTCGCCGGCTTAAAGCGATAGGCGGCAATGTCAGGGTGCAGGATCACGATTATCTCCGTAACGGGTCTGTGGCCTGGAATGCCGGTCCGCCTTTCAAGACTCTCCTGGAAAGTGGTATCCGAATGGGGGCAGGGACCGACTCGGGCGTTGTGGGGCCACTGAACCCCTGGCAGTCCATTTATTATATGGTCACCGGGAAGCATGCGGGGGGGGAAGTCATCATCCCCGGCGAACAAATAGACAGGATGTCAGCGCTACGACTGTACACAGCTGAAAATGCCTGGTTTATGGGAGAAGAGGATAGTCTGGGCTCTCTGGAAGTGGGCAAGCTGGCTGACCTGGTAGTCCTGGACCAGCCTTTTCTTGAGATTGAGGCAGACCGGCTACGTGAAATCAGGTCGCTTTTGACCATGGTGGGAGGCAGGATAGTTCATACAGCTGGGCCATTTGCGCCCTTGAAAAACTAGACGGGATGCCACGACAAGATTGAGCACTTACCCGACTGCATGCACGAACAGCTTGTGCTGGCACCAATGCCTGTTTAGGGTTTATTATAGCCAGCCCTGCTTGAGCAAGTGATTTTCATTAAAAATCAGGAAGATAAGCGTGATATTGAAAGTTCTACTGAACACTACGATCTGGATGTTCAGAAAGAGCTCCGACACCTTAAGGAGACCATTACGGCCCTCAGGCAGCAACTGGACCTTTGCCACGGGGATACTGAACAGAAAATTGCTGAAGCTGTCAGGGAATCGAACAAGGAAATAGCCCAACTCAAGGAAGTCGCAAGAACCTTGCGTGAAGAAATCGATGCCCTGTTGCTGGAAAAGGAGCAGGCAATACAACGGGCGCACCATGAGTCAGCCAACGAAATCGGCCAGTTGAAGGATACTATCCGGAATTTAAGGCAGGAAATGGAGAACCTGTCGTTCAGCAAGGAAGAGGAAATGCAGCATAGCAAGGCGATGTGGACCTCCGAGGTGAACCAGTTGTCCAATACCTCCCGTGCATTGCGAACCCAGTTGTAGCAGGTCAAACTGGAAGGGGAGATGGAGCTTCAGGGCGAGCGTTCAGAAACCCGCAGCCAGCATCAACAGTTGGAAAGGACCATTGCAACATTGCGCCAGGAACTGGAATTAAGCCGCTTGAATCACGAGGAGCATCTTCGGGAAATCAGACGCATGAGTGACCTGGAAAATGCCGAATTACGAGAAACCATTACCCAGCTAAGAAGCCGGCTGGAGAATATCAATGCCTGAAACCAATCCTGTCAATCTTTCGCCAATTCCATCAGGCCAGTCTGCCCAGCAGCACGTTGCTGAACTGGTCCTGGATATTTCCCAGAAAGTGGCCAAAGCAGACAACCTGATTTGCAACTGCAGATCATTGTGGAAGAGGTAACCCGGGTGACGGGGTCTGAACGTGGCAGTCTGTTCCTGAACGACCCCCACACAGACGAACTCTATTCCCGAATTGCCCTGGGTGGCGTGGAACGGGAAATCCGGTTTCTGAACAATACGGGTATTGCCGGATGGGTTTTTACTCATGGGACAGCCCAGATTGTGCCTGATGCCTACGAGGATGCACGCTTCAACCAGAGCATTGATCAGAAAAGTGGTTTCACCACCCGGAACATTCTGTGTGTGCCTGTGCGAACTGTTCGTGGCGAAGTCATTGGCGTAGCACAGACGCTGAACAAGAGGGACGGCGGTTTTACGGATGAAGACCTGACACTGGTACAGGCGATCAACACCCAGGTGGCTATTGTGCTGCAGGGGACGATGTATGTTGAGCGCATGAACGCCCTGCGCTAGCAGGAGGCCGAGTTTCTCAGGGTGGTCTCTGATGTGTCATCAGAGATTAATCTTGGGCCATTGCTGCAGATGTTTATGTCAGCCGTGACCAAAATGCTGAATGCCGATCGCTCCACCCTGTTTCTGAATGATGAGCGCAGTAATGAGCTGTATACACAGATAGGGCAGGGGCTTGGTGCTACTGAACTGCGCTTCCCCAATGATGCCGGTATTGCCGGAAGCGTTTTTAGGACCGGGCAGTCGGTGAATATTCCCTATGCCTATGCGGACCTGCGGTTTAACCCGGCTGTCGACAAACAGACAGGCTATTTTACCCGTTCCATGCTGTGCTCACCGGTCAGAAACAAGGATGGCAAAATCATTGGTGTCACCCAGGTGCTCAACAAGCGGGGTGGTCCTTTCACTGACGAGGACGAGCGACGGCTGACCGCATTCACCTCGCAGATTGCCATAGGCCTGGAAAATGCCAGCCTTTTCCAGCATGTCCAGCAAATGAAAAACTATAACGAAAGCATGCTGGAGAGTATGTCCAACGGTGTGCTAACGCTCGACCTTGAGGGCATGATTGTTACCTGCAACAGGGCAGGATTGAGAATTTTACGGACCCGCGAGGCTGATATTCTCCAGCAAAATGCCAGTGAGTTTTTCGGAAGCGGCAATCAGTGGGTCATAGACAAGATCGCTGAAGTGGGTAATACCCAGGAAATGGAAATCATGATGGATGCGACTCTCTCCTGCCGGGAGGAGGCCGTATCCGTGAATACCAGCATACTGCCGTTGAAGGGCAAGGATGATGAGATGTTGGGTACCATGATGCTGCTGGAAGACATCAGTGCTGAACTCAGGATGAAATCCACCATGTCACGCTACATGGATCCTGGTCTAGCTGACAAGTTGATGGGAGATGGTAATGAGCTTCTGGGCGGGCAGGACAGTGAGGTAACCGTCTTGTTCTCGGATATCAGAAGCTTCACCACGCTAAGTGAAGCCCTTGGCGCCCAGGGTATTGTTGAGTTACTCAATGAATACTTTACGCTGATGGTCGATGTCATTACCGATGAAGGAGGCATGCTCGATAAATTCATCGGTGATGCCGTCATAGCAATATTTGGTATACCCTTCCCGCACGAAGATGATCCGGATCGCGCCGTGAAAGCAGCGATCAGGATGATGAATGAGTTGCGGGAATTCAATGAAAGACTGGTGCGTTCAGGCAGACAGGCAATTGATATTGGTATTGGTCTGAATACCGGTCATGTGATATCGGGAAACATAGGCTCACCCAAACGTATGGATTACACGGTCATCGGTGACGGTGTTAACCTGGCTGCCCGCCTGGAAAGCGCCACCAAGCAATACGGAGCGCATATTCTGATCAGTCAGAGCTGCCTGGATGGGTTGAAGAGCAGTTATCGTCTCCGGCTCGTTGATAACGTGGTGGTAAAAGGCAAGACAGAACCCGTTGGCGTTTATGAACTGCTGGATTATCACACCGACAGCAGCTTTCCCAATATGGTTGAGGCCTTGGTTATATTCCGTGATGGCATGGAGTCTTATCGGAATAGGCAATGGCAAAAGGGCAGGGAACTGTTTGAGAAAGTCTTGTCACTTAACCCCAAGGATAAGTGTTCCCAGGTCTATATCGAACGCTGTGAATACCTGTTGGAAAATGGTGATCCTGATTCCTGGGATGGTATCTGGGTGCTGTCTTCGAAATAGGAAGAGTTTGTCTGATCTAAGGATTGGTCGTGGTCGACAGGCTGTACTGATAGGACTCCCGGATAAGAGCCTCCAGCACGCCAAGGTCGACGTCCGGGAGCTTGTTAATGTACATGCAGCCCTTTGCTGACCTGTACTTGCCGAGCTTTCCTTTCAAAACATCTGCGTTTTCAAAGCCTGTTGGCAGATAAAGTGATATGGCTCCCTTGCGGGGTGAAAAACCGATACGGCAGATATCACCCTCACGGCCGGATTCATATTTGTAATGCACTTCATCGAAGCCAATAATGCTTGGTCCCCACATGACAGGTTTTTTACCCGTGACTTTCTGCATTATTTTTAACAGGGTATAGCCATCCTCACGTCGGCGGTCGTTTTCCACAGCATCAAGGAAGTCGTTAACACGCTGGTTTGTTTTCTGCGTTTTGTTGGCCGTTTGCGCCACATTCCTACTCCGGTTTGCGGAATTTCAGCACAAATCGGTCGGAACGCCCGCTGACTTCAGGCTGACCTACTTCCAATATTAACTGGTCATCAGGCATGGCCAGCAAATCGCTGTAATCCACAAATTCAAAGCCTGCATCCTGGATTTCCTTGATAGCCAATACAGGATCTACCCGGCGGCCATTGAAACGAGCTCCTGCCTGGTTGTGGCGTCTGGTGTGGTCCACGACGCCATAGATCCCGCCGGGTTTTAAGGCATTGAAAATGGCATCATTCAGAGCCATCCGGTCGTCGATATTCAGGTTGTGGTAGTTCTGGAAGGTCAGGACCATATCAACCGGTGCCACTGCCCAGTCACCTGCCGGACCTACCCACATGTCTCGTGGATTGCTTTTCTCACGGGCGTTGTAGTCCAGTTTGATGACACGATCCATGCCGCGAAGAGCCAGTGTGGGCTCCAGGGCCTCGCTGTATGACCCCAGGTCTGGTTGTGTGGTGTAAAGCTGTCCTGCATCCCGCAAAACCGGCCCAAGAATCTTGCTGTACCAGCCACCGAATGGCCAGATTTCAATGACACGCATATCCGATTCAAGGCCGAAAAAGGTCAGGACTTCAGCAGGCTTGCGATAGATATCCCGGCCACGGTCTTCCGCTGATCGAATATCGCTGTTCATGGCTTCCTGTATGGCCTGTGTGGCAGGCTGGGCGGATACCAGGACGGGAGTCAAAAGACAGATAGCCAGTATAAGTGCACGAGACATGGTAATTTCCTTTATTGGCCGGAAAAGCCGAAAGGATAGCAATCCACAGATCGCCGGGCAATCTCGGTTACAGGGGTTTTTTGTTGCTGTTGATGAGCTTGAGTACGTTACTGCTGAGCACAAACGTGACGATCAGGAGGGCAAAGGCCATGGAGAACCATTGCAGGGCATATGAGAAATTTCTGCCAGTATCCACAATAACAGTAGGCCAGTGTCTGACAAACAATCCCGGTTGTCCCTCATCCAGGCGGACTTCATAGGGAAACAGGCTTTCATCAAACAAGGGGTCTATTTCCAGTGTATTGAGGAAGCGAAGTTCCAGCGGCCACCGGGGATTGCTCAGATCAATATCATTTGTTCGGGCAGCCTGCTTCTCTGTTGGCACAAATATCTGACCTTCTATGGTCATTTCCCCCTCAACAGGGTTTACCTTGGCTGATACCTGCTCGTAGGTTGAAGCCAGGGTCCATCCGCGGCTCACAAAGGCAATTTTTTCGGAAGAAGAGAGTTTGAAGGGGGTAATGATTTCATAGCCCAGCGCATCTTCGTAACTCTGGTATATAAGAAAAATACTGCGATCATTCTGAAATTCACCTGTCAGTGAAACATGCAGGTTTTGTATGGTTTTGGCATCGTTTTCAAGACCTGACATGCCCACATCTTCGATAGGAACAGCATAGTCCTCTCCCATTTCGGTATAGGTATTCTGCAGATCAATTTTTTCTTGTGCTCGACCCAGTTGCCATATACCCAGTCTCACCAGACCAGCGAATGCCAGTAATACAAAAATGGCAATAATCCAGTTGAACCGGATTTCCAGTTCGCCAAAGGAAAAGGTTCTGGTTTTCATGCAAGGCAATCAGATCGACAACAGGGAGCGGCATTATGCCACATATCAGCTGATGGTTTAACGATTAAAAAAAGGAGATAGAGACCGGCCGACGCCCAGGCATTCCATGCGAGGTTGTCGACCGGGAGAGAGTGAGTTGTAAATTCGTATTCAGGTTTTAAACCGCGATCTTGTGAGTGGCAATTCCAACCAGTGTAGTAACAATGCCGCCAATAGCGACTACGGCGAGTGTGCTGCAAAGAATGAAGACCATGATTTTTTCCTCGTTTCTGTTTGATGTTGGCAAGAAGTATAGGAAACACTTGGGTATCTGGCATTGATGTATATCAATCGCATTGCAGGTGAGGGACAGATTGTTTGGGGGAAGATGAAAGAGGGGAGAGGGGAGAGGGGGCAGCAAGCCCAGGTTGGGGAAATTCCTACCCCGGGAAGACCCGGGGCAGGATTTGGGATTAACCGTTGAGGTAGTGGAACAGGGTGAGGCCGACAATGATGAGAATCATGATAACAGCAAAGGCATCGGCATCACTGTCGCTGCCTTCTTCGTACTGTTCGATTTTGTCTTGTTCTGTAAGCATATCGTCAAATTCTTTCGTGTTGGTGGAGCAGGAGGACTTAGTGTCCTCCCTCCATGGATGCTTCGTGATAGGCGCCTTCATGAGAATCACCATGTTCTACATGATTACGTTCAGCGGCTGCTGGTTGACCCAAATATTCGACACGAGCACCAAATACATAAAGTCCTTCCGAAATCATGAAGCCGATCAGTGTTATCAGAAGCAGTGGTGGTAGTAGAATGGCAGTGATAAGCGCCATTCGTTCCCACATCACATGCATGAAAACGGCAATAATAAAACCGGCTTTCAGTAGCATGAAAATTATGATCAGCGACCAGCGAACCATTCCCTGGAAATCAAAATAATCCACCAGGTAGGAAAAGAAGCTCAAAACGAAGAGCAGAATCCATACTTTTAGGTAGATCCCGATTGGATGCTCCTGGCCTTCGCCTTGATCCTGGGTGTTAGAGTGTGATGCTACGTTTTCCATTATGTTTAACCCCTTAGGTCTCTTACCAGAGATAGAAAAATGCGAAGATGAATACCCAGACCAGGTCTACGAAGTGCCAGTAGAGGCCAGCAATTTCAACTATGGAATAGTCGTTTTTCTTGTCGTAGTCGCCTTTGAGAACCTTGAACGCAACAATCATCAGGTAAATCACACCACAGCTCACGTGCAGCCCATGGAAACCTGTGACCATGAAGAATACTGAACCAAATTGCATGGCACCCCAGGGGTTTCCCCAGGGGCGTACACCCTCTGCAATCAGCTTGGACCACTCAAACATCTGCATCCCGACAAAGCAGCAACCGAAGAAGGCTGTAACAGCCATTAGTTTAAAGACAGCTGATTTGTCGCGATGTTGAGCTGCCCGAACCGCGAGGGCCATTGTTCCTGAGCTGGTGATCAGGATGAAGGTCATGATTGCAATGAGGATCAACGGCACCGGATTGCCAAAAATTTCCAGTGAGAATACTTCACTAGGGTAAGGCCATGGAGCTGTCACAGTACGACGCAACTTCATGTAGCCTACCAGGAAGCAACTGAAGATAAATGTGTCGGATACAAGGAATATCCACATCATCACCTTGCCCCAAGGCACATGGAAAGTTTCTTTGTCGGCTGACCAGTCCTCAACCATGGTATCGGCATGTTGGGAAAGGGTTAGGGATTGTCCACTCATAATTACATCCTAAATTTTCAGGTATAAGACAATAAGGCAAAAAGGATAAGCCAAACCAGCAGCAGGAAATGCCAGTAAACGGCGCAAAGTTCTACGCTCAGTTTGACTGCTTTGATTTCAGTTCCCGACCATAACTTGAAGGTAGACCGGGTCCATACCCAGAGGCCCCCCAAAATGTGCAGGGCATGCAGGCCTGTGAGTATATAGAAAAACGAGTTGGCTGGATTCGTGGATATGTAATATCCGGCGTTGTTCAGTTCTTCCCAGACACTGAGCTGGCCGTAAATGAAGGCCAGGGTAAAGATGCCTGCAGCGATCATTCCCCATTTGACCTTGTTACGGTCGCCTGTCTGGGCGGCACCACGAGTCCATTGCATGACAATACTGCAGATAAACAACATCAGGGTATTGACCCAGAGCAATCCAGGTTCGGGAATGGGGCGCCAGTCATCCAGTTCCATCCGGATGAAGTAGGCAGAAATGAACAGCAGGAACAGGACGAATACAACACACAGGAACATGCGCAGGGCAATGCGCTTTGGGTGCATGCCCTCCGCAATTTCCATGCCCTTGAGGCCAGGGTTGTCGCCCTGGTAATCCCACGGCTTGTCAAAAATGCTTTTGAAAAAGCTCATTATTCTTCGTGCCCAACGTAAGGTTTGCCATCCACGGTTTCCACTTCGCTGGCAGGCATATTCTGCGGAACAAAGTCGGATTTCACACCAGGAACGCTATACTCATAGGCCCAGCGGTAAACGGTTGGCAGCTCATGGCCCCAGTTACCGTGACCGGGGGGGTGCTCTGGTGTGAACCATTCAAGGGTAGTAGCTTCCCATGGGTTTGGATCGGATTTCTTGCCTTTCCAGACGCTCCATATCATGTTGATGATGAAAACCATCTGGACAATGGCAACGAAAATGGCGGCCATGGTAATGTTTGAGTTCAGGGTCTGGACTGAATCCGGCAGGAACTCGGTGCTGCCTATGGCGTAGTAACGTCGTGGCAGCCCCATTAGGCCGGAATAGTGCATAGGCAGGAAGATGCTGTAACCACCCAGGAACGTGCCCCAGAAGTGGATCTTGCCCAAGGTGACATTGAACATCTTGCCGGACATTTTCGGGAACCAGTGATAGATGGCGGCATACAATACGAGCACCGGAGACAGACCCATCACCATGTGGAAGTGGCCAATCACGAAGTAGGTGTCAGACAACGGCAGGTCAACGGTAACGTTACCCAAGAAGATGCCTGTCAGACCACCGTGTATAAAGGTGAATATAAAGCCAATTGCAAAAAGCATTGGTACAGTCAAACGGATATTGCCTTCCCATAGGGTCAGTACCCAGTTGTAGACTTTGATAGCTGTCGGTACTGCAATGATCAGGGTGGTGAACGCGAAAAAGAAGCCGAAGTAAGGGTTCATGCCTGAAACGTACATGTGATGAGCCCATACGATGAAGCTCAGCCCTCCGATAGCAATGATTGCCCATACCATCATACGGTAACCGAAGATGTTCTTACGGGCATGACAGCTGAGTACATCGGAAACCAAACCGAAAGCTGGCAGGGCAACGATATATACTTCAGGGTGGCCGAAGAACCAGAACAGATGCTGCCACAGGATCGGACTGCCGCCCTCACGAGGAACAGTTTCACCCAACGCAACTATCGCGGGCAAGAAGAAGCTGGTGCCGAGGAGTCTGTCAAACAGCATCATCACAGAACTTACGAACAGTGCTGGAAAGGCAAACAAGCCAAGAACAGTTGCAACAAAAATACCCCAGATGGATAGAGGCATCCGCATCAGGGTCATGCCGCGGGTACGAGCCTGCAGGATAGTGGTGACGTAATTAAGACCTCCCATGGTGAAGGCTACGATGAACACAGCGAGTGATGCGAGCATAACTATGATGCCGGCATCTGCGCCTGGCGTACCTTGAGTAATGGCCTGAGGAGGATACAGCGTCCAGCCGGCACCAGTAGGGCCTCCAGGAACAAAGAAGCTGAACATCAGGATCACACAGGAAACCAGAAAGAACCAGTAGCTGAGCATATTTAGGTAAGGAAACACCATATCCCTTGCACCCAACTGGAGCGGGATGAGGTAGTTGCCGAAGCCCCCGAGGAACAGGGCAGTCAGCAGGTATACCACCATGATCATGCCGTGCATGGTCACGAACTGGTAATAATCCGCCGGGTCAATCATGGCGAAACTATCAGGAAAACCCAACTGCAAACGCATCATCACAGACAGCAACATACCAACGAGACCTACTGCAATGGCAGTTGAGCCGTACTGGATGGCAATGACCTTGTGGTCCTGGCTGAAGACATATTTGCTGATAAAGCTATGCGGATGATGCTCCTCTTCTTCAGGCTGATCCGCTATCGGTATATATGACATTACTTTCTCCTGGTTCCAACCGGCTCTGTAGAGAGCCGGCTACTTGATATCAAATTCTGTTATTGCAGGGTGTTTATGTAGGCAACGACGTCGTTGATTGCCTGCTCGTCCGCCAATGCAGAGACCATATGCTGCATCTGGTAGCCAAGCTGGTCTTCCCTGTGAGATCCGCGAACACGATCTTTATAGTTCTGCAATTGTCTTACCAGGTACCAGTCTGTCATGCCGGCCAGGCGAGGAGCATGAACATTCCAAGCGCCTTCACCGTTCTTGCCATGACAGACGGAGCATTTGCCCTGGTATAAATCAGCACCGTTATCCAGATTACCTGTCACTGTTTCCGGAGAAGGGGTGTCAGGCAGGCTTTCAATATAAGCGATGACGTTGCTGGTGATCTGGTCATTAGCCAATGTAGCGGCCATCGGAGCCATCTGGGCGCCATAAATATCGCCTTCAGCAGTACCACGGACCCCAGTCTTAAAATAGGCGATCTGTTGACGCAGGTACCAGTCTTGTTGACCGGCCAGACGAGGAGCATTCAGTGCTTGGTTACCTTCGCCATTGGCGCCATGACAGGCTGCACAGACAGCGTAGTTGGCCTGGCCAAGCTGGGCGTTTCCGGCGGCACCTGCCTGGGTCTGGGCAAAAGTCTTCTGGGTCGCAAGCCAGGCATCATAGTCAGCACGCTCTTCAACCACCACAGAACCGCGCATGACGAAATGGCCTAGGCCGCAATGCTCTTCACACAGAATGTCATAACGGCCGATTTTCTGTGGTTCGAGCCACATATAGGTCACCGAGCCGGGAACCATGTCCATTTTTACGCGGAACTGAGCAACGGTGAAGTCGTGCAGTACGTCCTTGGAACGCAGCAGCAGATGAACGTTCTCATCCACAGGGAGGTGCATTTCCTTAGATTCAACGATGATATCGTCACGACCGTTAGGGTCTTCAGGGTTTACACCAAGCGGGTTGTCATGTGTGATATAAGCTGTATCGGCAGTGCCCAGGATGCCATCTGCACCTGGATAGCGAAAACTCCACTGCCACTGTTGGCCAACGATCTCGACCTGGTGGGCATCGTCCGGAACCTGCACAAAGCTGGCCCATACAAAGAGGCCGGGGGCCAGCATGGAGGCGACACCAACGGCAGTAAGGGAGGTGAGCCACAGCTCCACCTTCTTGTTTTCAGGTTCGTAGTTGGCCCTGCGGTCCTTGCTATAGCGGTATTTCCACACTGCGAAGGCAAGAAACAGGTTGATGGCCAGAAATACAAAGCCGGACACCCACATGGTGATAAGAATGGTGTTATCGATTGCACCCCAGTTTGAGGCGATTTCCGTCAACCACCATGGGCTCCAGAAGTGGAAGACCACAGTGAGGACGATCAGAGTGAGAATTGCGACTACGATTGCCATATATTTCCAGTCCTTAATTTACAACCTGCACGCAAGTCTAGGGACCAGCGACAGAATTTTCAGTTTTACTAAAATTACTCCACCAGCCCCATCATCCGGACGTTAAGGATGCAAGGGCAGTTGAAATTTGGGGAATTCTGGTTTTTCGGGAAGGAAACGAAGCGTATTTTAGACAACAAGCCTTTGGCGAGGAATGTCATGTTGTTCTTGGGATAATAAATGGACATCTTTTTGTCTAGTTTATAGCAACTGGCGGCCAAACTACCCACACATGTCGGGAGCCTCTCGACATGCACTTTACTGGCTGTTTTGAATACTTTTTGCGTTATTTCCACATCCGCAGCCGATCACGTTTATTCGGCCTTTTGGTCAGGGCGTGATGGTAATCCATCACCCTATTCAGGGCAAGGTATTTTGGGGCTTCAAGGGTAAATTATCGTTAAAATTCAGCCTCTTTTCTGATTTTTCATTGACATGGGTCAATTTTGGAAAAATGTTATCCACAATGCTCCCCTCAACCCGGGGGATTATCCCCAGTAGGTGAGATTTCTTCCGATTTCGGCGTGTTTTGAGGGCTAAGTCGGCACTTCCCGGCATCCCTTGAAAATTTCGCCATGACCAGCATAGCAATCAGGATAACGAAGGTGCCAAAAGCAGATTCGATAGCTGAAACAGTGTCCTTGATACTCAGGGCATATAGAAAGGAAATGAAGGTGGCTGCGCTGATCAAGTAGAGCAGATAGGCAAAACCGATCAGGAGGTAGGCGATAATTTTGCTCATGGAATTAGAGTTTTCTCTGGTTGCCTAAGCTAGTTGTGTAAACAGGTTGTCGTATCCCTGCAGGGGGCTTATTGTAATACCAAGAGGCCATTTTTGCATTTAAAGATAATTGCGCAATTTTGATCAGGTTTGGTGTTCAGGCAACAGGAATACTACGCCGAGATGCACTCCCGTTATCGATAATGCAAAAACATGATAAAACTGGCGTATTTTGATTATTCCGAGTCATTTTCCAGGGTGTTCAGGCAACAGTAATGGCAAAACCCGGTTCAGTTCAGACGCCTGCCTGACTAGGAAGACCGGTGGTCAGTGCATCACGACGGTAACGAGCGACACTTATTTTTCCGGTAGGAGGAGCCTGACATGAATGTCCATATCATCAATTTCCCTGAAACCAGCATCGCCGCCCTGGAACACCATGGGCCTGAGAGTCGGACCTATGAGTCCACCATGAAATTCATCGAATGGCGCAGGGCCAATGGCATCAAGCCCGGGGATGGTGACACCTATGGGATTCATTATTCTGATCCCAGGGTCACTTTCCCGGAAGATTACCGTCTGGACATCTGTGTTTCCGTGGATCGCGAGGTGAGTGAGAACCCGCAGGGTGTGGTGAATAAAGTCATCCCCGCCTGTCGCTGTGCTGTTGCCCGCCACAAGGGCTCACGTGAACATGTGGCTGCCGCGGAGTACCTGGTGTTCGACTGGTTGCCAGACAGTGGTGAGAAAATGGGCGACTTCCCGATCTTTTTTCACTACGTCAATGTGGGCCCGGATGTCCGTGAGGCTGACATGATTACCGATGTGTACCTGCCTTTACGGTGATACAACTATATATAGTCAGTAGACAGACTGCAGGCAGACTACAGATCGCGAGTTGAAGGGGGGGCAAGCCCTCCCTTTCTCCCAGACCCGGATGCTCTTTCGTATGGACAGGGGGGGAGCGGGTGTATATGCTTGCGCCTCCCATGAAAACCCCCACCAGAACAGTACAATTCCTGATATTTATTGCCCTGATTGGCATTCAACAGGCCAGTTTTGGCCATGGTTCTGTGACTGCCGACGAAGATCTCTGCATCATTAAAATCGGCTTCTACAGTGCCCATTTCAAGATTTACCAGCCTCGTACCCGGGAGCATACGGATTATTGCGAGGATCTGCCGGATACCGGTGAAACCGTGTTTGTCATGGAATATACCTATGGTGATCTTGGCGGCGTGCCGGTGGATTTCAGGATTATCCGGGATATCACCAAGCTGGGACGTTTTGCCCGAATCTCGGATGTCGAAGCTCTCAGCCAGGCTGAGATCGAGGCGGCCACGGTCCTATACCGTCCACCTGCCAGACAGCCGGATGTCTACACGATCAGCCACTCCTTTGAGGACGCGGGGAATTATCTGGGTATCGTGACTGCCCGGCACCCGGAAACCGACCAGTTGTACCTGGCAGTATTTCCCTTTGAGGTCGGCTATATCGGCTACGGGTATGTCCCTTACTTCATTCTGTTCGCCATGTTTATCCAGTCCATTTACTGGTGGATGAACCGCGACAAGCGGCGCCAACCAAGCCAAAGGTTGGCCTGAGGACCCTGAAATGATGTCTGCTCTTTTTAACCAAGCCAGAACCATGCTTTACCTGCTGTCATATGCGGTTTTGCTGTTGGCGGCCCAGTCAGTATCCGCCGCTGCCGGTGACAGTTATTCGTCCAAGAATGGCCGCTTCCGGGTCAGTTATCAGAGCCAGTTGAACCCTGTGGTCATCAATCAGATTCATGCCTGGCAATTACATGTCACGGACGCGGATGGCCGGCCGGTTACCGGTGCGGATATAGCGGTGAAAGGCGGGATGCCGGCTCATAATCACGGCCTGGCCACCAGTCCGGCCATTGAACCGGGTGACAATGGTGACTACCTCTTGCAGGGACTCCGTTTTCATATGATGGGTTACTGGGAGCTCAACTTGACCATTAATGACGATGGCGTCAGGGATGAGGTGGTAATCCCGCTGACCCTATGAATGTGAACAGCCGTTTACCCCGCATCCTGAAAATTTTCGGGATATCAGTCATTGCACTGGTCCTGATCTTGCTGGTACTGGCCTACCGGCCGCCTGGGGCCTGGCGTGAGGATGAACTCTCGCTCATACGTTCACTCTGGCTGGAAACCCTGTCACCCTTGCCGGCATCACCGTCAAACCAGGTGGCAGCCGATCCTGCTGCGGCCCGCCTGGGTCAGGCACTGTTTTTTGACAAACGCCTGAGTGCCAATGGCGAGATTTCCTGTGCATTCTGTCATCGCCCTGAACTACGCTTTACTGATGGCCTGGACAAGGCCAGGGCCTTGGGCAGTTCCAGGCGCAACACGCCCAGTATCGTCGGACTGGGCTGGAGTCCCTGGCTTTACTGGGACGGGCGCCGCGACAGTCTCTGGTCCCAATCCCTGTCTCCCCTGGAAGACCCGGCTGAAC
>Ga0181593_10000483_pt1 | contig 34721 bp, 30 predicted proteins | sample 071ome_19_FD_133756 | JGI IMG/M metagenome (GOLD analysis project Ga0181593, IMG submission 133756) | Coastal salt marsh microbial communities from the Groves Creek Marsh, Skidaway Island, Georgia - 071413AT metaG (megahit assembly) | ecosystem: Environmental > Aquatic > Marine > Intertidal...
CCACTGCTCCTGTCAGTGGATAGCATCCTAGGGTGCGAAAGCGAACAGTCTTAATCTTCACGTCATTCTGATCGGGAATCGGCATGCGGTCATCATCCACAAGAATGTCGACACCATCCAAATCGACGACCGGTCTTGGTTTGGCAAAATAAAGCGGCACGATGTCTATGTTACTCAGATGAATATATTGCCAGATATCTAGCTCGGTCCAATTTGACAGGGGAAATACCCTGATGCTTTCGCCATTGTTGATTTTGCAATTATAAATATTCCACAGCTCCGGTCTTTGATTCTTGGGGTCCCATTGATGGCTTTTGTCACGAAATGAAAAGATGCGCTCCTTGGCTCGAGATTTTTCCTCGTCTCTGCGACCGCCCCCAAATGCGGCATCGAACCGATATTTGTTTAATGCCTGCTTCAGGGCTTGCGTTTTCATGATGTCGGTATGTTTCTCGCTGCCGTGAGTGAAAGGTCCTACTCCTGCCTCTACTCCTTGCTGATTGATGTGGATGATCAGATCGAGCCCGAGTTTTTTCATCTGCTGATCTCGGAATTCAATCATTTCACTGAACTTCCAGGTGGTGTCAACATGCATGAATGGAAATGGAGGTTTTCCTGGATAGAATGCTTTTAGTGCTAGGTGTAACATCACAGAAGAATCCTTGCCAATAGAATAGAGCATGACAGGATTTTCGAATTCGGCGGCGACCTCGCGAATTATGTGAATGCTTTCTGCTTCCAGCTGCCTTAGATGGGTGAAGTTGTATTCAGACATTTGAAGATACTAGATTTCGACTTCCACGGAATGCAGGTACGTGACCGATTTATGTGCCTGCTAATGAACTGCAGGCACTCTGTAAAATCAATTAAGTCTAACCGATATTGTCTAGTGTTTTTAGGTTCTCGGTAGCAGGTTGCTGTGTGTCGGCGGTTTCAGTTTTACTGGCAGGCGGGGATTTTTCCAGACCAAATTCTTCGGACAGAGCACCCTTCTGTTTCGGACTGACTTTTGCCGCGTAGTCCTTCGGTGGTGCAAATGCAAGCGCTTCTTTCCTTGGTGCACCCGATCCAAAAACTGCATCAGATCCCACGGGCAACATTTTGTTGGCCACCTCAGTGGTACACAGGTCCTGAGCGCCCATGGCAAGATGCTGGTACACGTCACGGTAACTTTGTGTCATCTGTTGAACAAGTTCTGCCGTAACATCAAAGTGCTCGCTCACGTCGCCTTTATACTGTTCATGGCGTTCTTCGATTGCGCTAATTTGATTTTCCAACTCCTTGATGCGGGCAGGATTGCCCCAGGCCCGCTGGCTGAATATCACTCCCAGAACGATGCCCAGGGCCAAGCAGATAATTCCAGTCAACCAAATCATTTCCGTGCCTTACTACCCTCTAAAATAATGAACTGATGGAAATTCGGGTCAAAGCTCAATCTAGTGAAGACGATATCTGTCAACATGCGCTGCGGTGCAACGCTTCGCGATTATAACCAGTATATGGGCGTTTCGCCGTAAAAACTTTTATTTTACAATCGCCAGCCTTGAGTGAATCCCTCCATCCACGCGACCTTCCAGTCAATGACTCCGCTGCAACGTTATAAATCAGATCTCGAGCAAAACTTAATTGTTGCTGACGATGCGCAGTTGGCGGCTCTCGAATTGCTGGAAGATCTCTATCTGGAATTGCAGTCCCTGTATTTATACAAGCCAGATGGCGTGGTCGGTCGGGTTCGTTCCTTGCTGGGTAAAAAAGGGCACGATAGGCCCAGAGGTATTTATTTTTGGGGCGGAGTGGGTACCGGAAAGACCTACCTCATGGACATCTTTTTCGATTGCGTGCCAATCGAGGAGAAATTGCGCACTCATTTCCATCGATTTATGCAACGAGTTCACAACGATCTTCGAAAGCTGAAGGGACAAAAAGACCCGCTCAAGCAGGTGGCAGCAGATATCGCGTCTCGCGCCAGGGTAATTTGCTTCGACGAGTTCTTCGTCTCCGACATAGGCGATGCGATGATACTTGCGGGTTTGCTTGAGGAATTATTGAATCGGCACGTCACGTTCGTCATGACATCCAATATCGAGCCGGCGCGGCTTTACGAAAACGGGTTGCAGCGCGACCGGTTTTTACCCGCCATTGGCTTGCTAGAAAGACATTTGCAAGTTTATGAGGTCAAGGTGGAAACCGATTATCGATTGCGTTGCCTTAGCCAGGCAGAGCTGTACCACTATCCTCTGGACGCCAATGCAGACGCTGCGCTGTTGGCCAGTTTTTCCAGGCTGGCGCCGGACTTCGCCGAGGCTATCGACGGCGGAATAGTGGAAATTCTGGGGAGGCCTATTGTCAGCCGCTATATTGCTAATGACGTAATTTGGTTCGACTTTGAACGTCTCTGTGGCGGCCCGAGGAGCGTGCATGATTATATTGAGTTGGCCAGGCTTTACCATGCTCTGATTCTGGGAAATGTGCCGCAATTGGATGCCGATCGGGACGACCAGGCCCGGCGTTTCATCTATCTGGTTGATGAGATGTACGATCGAAGCGTAAAGTTGATTCTCAGTGCCGCTGCGCCGCTGAGCGACCTGTATACGGGCAATGCCATGCGAATTGAATTTCAACGAACCGCAAGTCGATTGCTGGAAATGCAATCCTACGAATATCTGTCCCGTCCGCACAAGCCATAATCTGTAGCCCGCGGATTCTTGCCAATTGAATTGTAAGGCAGGATCAATGGGGTTTTGAGGCATTGAGGAGAAACCCGATCAGACATCGATTTGAGTCAACTTAATTGTCCGGGGCTCTTGAATAATTCGCATCGCTCCTGTAGCATGCGCGCTCCCTGTTATAAGGCTCCGAATTTTAGGCGCGGTGAAATGAAGACTTTCAGTGCAAAACCAGGACAAGTTGAGCAGAACTGGCTGCTGATTGATGCGGAAGGCTTGACTCTGGGTAGAATGGCCACTGCTATTGCAACCCGTTTGCGAGGCAAGCACAAGCCAGAGTACACGCCGCATACCGATACTGGCGACTATATCGTCGTGATAAATGCCGAAAAAGTACAGGTCACCGGTAAAAAAGCAGCCGATAAGATGTACCATGCGCACTCGGGATATCCCGGTGGTTTGAAGTCGCAGTCTTTTAACGAATTGCAGGAAAGGGCGCCCGAAAGAATTATAAAGCTTGCTGTAAAGGGTATGCTCCCCCGAACTCCGCTGGGTCGGGCAATGTTTAAAAAATTGAAAGTTTATGCAGGTTCAGAGCATCCTCACGGAGCCCAACAACCACTACCGATTGAGATTTAATAGGCACGAGACGCACTATGGCTGCAACTCAGTATTATGGTACCGGACGACGCAAGACCTCGACAGCTCGGGTCTTCATGACAAGCGGCTCCGGCAATATCACGGTTAACAACCGTCCGTTGGATGGATTTTTTGGTCGCGAAGTCGCCCGAATGATCGTGCGCCAGCCGCTCGAACTGGTCGAAATGGTAGACAAGTTCGATATCAAAGTCACGGTGCGAGGCGGAGGCAGTTTCGGTCAGGCAGGCGCCATCCGCCATGGTATCACCAGAGCGCTTATGGAATACAACGATGAGCTTCGGCCAGCATTGCGCAAGGCCGGGTTCGTGACTCGGGATGCCAGGTCGGTGGAGCGTAAAAAGGTTGGATTGCGCAAGGCCAGGAAAAAACCGCAGTTTTCCAAGCGTTAACATTTTTATTTCTACGTCAAGTAGGTTGTACGCCGGAGCCGCTCGCGGGTCCGGCGTTTTTTTTGAGATTTCGGCAGCTTAGAGTTGTGGGAGACGCGCCGGCGGAGGTATTTAGAAGGGGCTTCCACTTGAAAAAAAAGTGAAAATTATCTAACATTCGGCCGGTTTCGCTGGCCTGAATTAAGGCCACCTTAATCCGATTCCACACTTGATTAATTTGATCCAGATTGCGGGTTTCTCTCCTGATAGTGAAGACCGCGCACCGGCTCAATGCTTGATATTGAACTAGCCTCTGATAGGAGATTTACAAGGTGACTGACGACAGTGCTAATGCTGGCCGCAGGCGGTTTTTAGTGGGTTCAACTTCTGCCGTCGGGGCAGCAGGAATCGTGGGTGCTGCGGTACCCTTTGTTGGTTCCTGGAACCCCAGTGCAAAGGCGAGGGCGGCGGGTGCGCCGGTTCGCGTTGATGTGAGCAGGCTGCAGGAAGGCGAAATTCTTGGACCCATACCGGCCTGGCGAGGTAGACCAATATTTGTGGTCCGCAGAACCGAGGAAGCGCTCAACGCCCTTACCACGATGGGCGATCGTCTGGCGGATCCCGATTCCGAGCAGCCGGAACAGCCGGCTTACGCGCAAAATGAGTATCGATCGCGTCGCCCGGATGTTCTTGTTCTTGTGGGTCTGTGTCCACACTTGTTCTGTTCCCCGACTCCGCATATCGAATTACAACCTGAGCCCTTTGATGCAAATTGGAACGGTGGCTTCTTCTGTCCTTGCCACGGTTCGCGCTTCGATCTTGCGGGCCGCGTATACAGTGGCTCGCCCGCATCCCGAAATATGGAGGTGCCTCCCTATTCCTTCGAAAGTGACAATGTTCTCGTTGTCGGTGTTGATGAGGAGAACCCGGCATGAGCGATATGAGTGAATCACAAAACGTTATGAATAAATCCAAAGCTGAGACAGCGAGTTCCGCCAGTCGGGGAAAATTGATATCCGGGTTGATCGGGCTCAGGGATTGGGTAGACGACCGGCTTCCTATTGTCACTGCCTGGGAAAAACATCTCAGCAAGTACTATGCGCCCAAGAATTTCAATTTCTGGTACTTCTTTGGCGTGCTGTCTATGGTGGTATTGGTAATCCAGTTGCTCAGTGGTATTTGGCTTACGATGAACTATACCGCCAGCGCAGAGGATGCCTTCGCCTCGGTGGAGTACATCATGCGCGATGTGGACTTCGGTTGGACGCTCCGATATCTGCACTCAACGGGTGCTTCGGCCTTTTTCCTAGTGGTTTATTTACACATGTTTCGCGGCCTTATGTATGGCTCATACAAGAAACCCCGGGAGTTGATCTGGATTTTTGGCATGGCCATCTACCTGGTGTTAATGGCGGAGGGGTTCATGGGTTACGTATTACCCTGGGGCCAGATGTCTTACTGGGGGGCCAACGTAATTGTCTCTCTGGTCGGAGCGATACCGGTTATTGGGGACGGACTGCTGGTCTGGGTGCGAGGAGACTTTCTGATTTCCGATGCCACCTTGAATCGGTTCTTCGCCCTACACGTAGTGGCGCTACCTATTGTCCTGCTGGCTTTGGTAGTCCTGCATGTACTGGCCTTGCACGAGGTTGGCTCGAACAACCCGGACGGCGTGGATATCAAGAAAAACAAGGGACCCGATGGAGTGCCGGTGGATAGCGTCCCATTTCATCCGTACTACACGCTGTATCACGATCTTCCGGCGATAGTGGTGTTTCTTTTTGTGTTTTGTTTCATCGTTTTCTTCGTACCTGAAATGGGGGGCTATTTTCTTGAGGTAGCCAACTTCCAGGAAGCCGATCCGCTAAAGACGCCGGAGCATGTTCCACCGGTGTGGTATTACACGCCTTTCTACTCCATGCTGCGTGCGGTCACCTATCCTCTGTTCGGCATCGACGCCAAATTCTGGGGCATGCTGGTGATGTTTGGTGCAATCGCCATACTGTTCGTTTTGCCCTGGCTTGATAAGAGCCCGGTCAATTCCATGCGCTACAAGGGCTGGTTCAGCCGCATCGCTTTGTTGATGTTTGCAGTCAGTTTCCTGATTCTGGGTGTGCTGGGCACACAATCGGTTAGTCCTGCCAAGACGATCTTGGCGCAGCTTATGACTGTAGTTTATTTCGCATACTTCGTCCTGATGCCCTGGTATACCAGAAAGGAGCAAACCTTCCCGGTACCGGAGAGGGTCACAATGGGTCGCTTTGTCTCATTGCCGCAAATGGCGATAATCCTGGCGCTTTTGGCGGCACTGGTGTTTATCCCGCTGCGGGTCGTAGCAGCAGAAGCTGGAAATTTACCCCTCGAACATGTGGAAACGGATTTCGAGGACAAAGATTCTCTGCAGCGCGGCTGGAAGTACTATATGAATTACTGTGTGGGTTGCCATTCATTGCAATATGCCCGCTACGAGAGAACCGCTAATGATCTCGAAATCCCGCTGAATCTGGTGGCTGAAAATCTCATATTCGGTGATGAGGCCATTGGTGACCTGATTGAAAATGCAATGTCCGTAGATGATGCCAAAGTGTGGTTCGGAGCTCCTCCTCCGGATCTTACTTTGATTGGCCGCGTTCGCAGCCCGGACTGGCTGTATACTTATCTCAATTCATTTTATAACGATGATTCAAGGCCACTGGGCACCAATAACACAATTTTCGCTAATGTTGGTATGCCCAATGTATTGCACGAGCTCCAGGGGGATGTCGAATGCGAACTGCATGAGGACGGGCATGGTGGCGAGGCCTGTGAACTGCATCATGTTGAGGGCACCGGTATCTTGTCAGAGCAGGAATTTGACCAGGTTACGGCCGACATTGTTAACTTCCTTTACTATGTTGGTGAGCCCATCAGGGAGCATCGGAAGGATATAGGCGTCTGGGTTCTGGCATTTCTTGCGGTGCTCTATGCCTTCCTATGGGCAACAGCGCGGGAGTTCAGCAAGGATTATCATTGAGAACTTGCTTAGAGGGTAAATTATGGGTGTGGTAGCAAAAAGGTCTTCAATGACTTTCTACTCTGATGGGCGCAGTCATTACAGCCATCGAGTTAGAATTGTGCTGTCAGAAAAAGGCGTCACGGTGGAAACCATAGATGTAGATCCCGACAACAAACCGGAAGATCTTACCACCCTAAACCCATACAACAGTTTGCCAACCCTGGTAGATCGTGATCTGGTTCTTTATGAGCCAAACATAATGATGGAATATCTCGATGAGCGTTTTCCCCATCCGCCACTTTTTCCAGTATACCCAGTTGCTCGTGCTCAAAGCCGACTGTGGATCTATCGCATCGGACGAGACTGGAGTTCGCTGGTAGATACACTAATGGCAGGAAAGGGAAGTGCTGCAGTGCTGGATAAGTCGCGCAAGGAATTGCGGGAGAGTCTAATTTCAATCGCCCCTATCTTTGCCGAAAAGCCGTTTTTTATGAGCGATGAGTTCAGCATTGTTGACTGCTGCGTTACCCCAATTCTCTGGCGTCTGCCGGCGATGGGTATAGACCTGCCGAACACCAAGAACGTCAAGCCGTTACTGGCATACCGTGATCGATTGTTCGAGCGGGAATCCGTTACAGCAAGTCTTTCGGAACAGGAAAAGGAGATGATATAGCCGTGCAGGCGATGAGCCGACGGTTTATCTGCGCAGTTCTCTGCTTTTTTTTATTGCGCGCAGAGCAAAGGTGATGACATGTCAATGAGTTCAAGTCGTCCCTACCTGATCCGCTCGTTGTATGAGTGGATTCTCGATAATGACTGCACTCCCTACTTGCTGGTGAACGCGCTGGGAGATGATGTCCAGGTGCCCCGGGGACATGTCAAAGATGGTCAGATAATCCTCAATATTTCTCCAACTGCGGTTCAATCTCTGGACATCGAAAACGACGCATTGCAGTTCAAGGGACGATTCGCAGGTATCCCTTTTCAAGTATTTGTGCCAATTGAGGCTGTATTGGGTATTTACGCGAAAGAAAACGGACAGGGTATGTTCTTCGAGAGCGAAAGTTCTGAACCCCAGCCGCCGGCTCCAGACGAGTCCTCATCAGGACAGCGTGCGAGGTCAGGCAAACCATCGCTAAGGGTGGTCAAGTAAGGTTGCCTGGCTGCTGCTGCGCCGATTGCTACTACTTATGACGGCGCCTCTGATCGCTGATCAGTTTACATACTCGAACACTTTGACCACTCGGGTTACGCCAGAGATGTTCCTGGCCAGTGCTGCAGCATTATCCCCTTGTTGTTGATTGACCATGCCCATCAGGAACACCGACCCGTTTTCAGTTACCACTTTAACCTGACCCGAGGGAACCGACTCATCTGCAAGAAACTGCGTTCGCACCTTAGTGCTGATCCAGGCATCATTGCTACGGGCGAGCAGGCCTGTTTTGCCGGATATCTCGAGTTCATTGTGAATGCGTTTGATCTTATTGCTGGCTTCCGAGGCGATTTCCGTCGCGCGTCGTTTGAGCTGTTCCGATTGAACCTGGCCTACCAGCAACACCACACCGTTGTGGGATATGACATCAAAGTTCGCATTCCTGAGCTCCGGCTCCTGAGATTTCATATTCACAGCAATCTTGGTCTCGATGAATTCGTCTTCAATCCTTGCGCCAGTGGTACGTTTACCAGGATTTTCCTGAATGCCCTCGGGCCCTGCAGCTTCAGAAAGTAGAGTTGTGCAGCCGGTGCCCAGCATTAACACCAGGGCTGGAATAATCAATTTTAAATAACGCACTATTGGTCACCTCCGAATAGCTGGGTGTCAATGAGATCGCAAATACAGTGCAGGGCAAGAATGTGGACTTCCTGAATGCGCGCCGTCGATTCAGCGGGCACCCGTATTTCCACGTCGCCGCTTTTCAGTAACCTGGCAATCTCGCCTCCGTCGCGACCGGTCATTGCTATAATTTTCATTTCTCGTTCGTGGGCGGCATGGATCGCTTCGACCACGTTTTTTGAATTTCCGCTAGTCGATATTGCGAGCAGCAAATCCCCAGATTGTCCAAGCGCCCTTACCTGTTTGGCAAAAATTTGATTGTAATCATAATCATTGGCGATAGCTGTAAGCGTAGAACTATCCGTAGTAATAGCCAAAGCGGGCAGTCCTGGTCTTTCGATTTCGAATCGATTCAGAAGTTCCGCAGCAAAATGCTGCGCGTCGGCAGCCGAGCCGCCGTTGCCGCAACATAAGATTTTACCTCCGTCCAACAATGCCTGTACCGAGATGATGCTGGCATTGCTGATTCCTGGAGCGACATATTCTAATGCATTCCGCTTGGCCTCAATGCTAGCGAGAAAGTGCCTTTCGATTCGTTTTTGTATATCCACTCGACTGTTCTCTGGTTTTATTTCCCGGCGGAAACACTTGGCACCGGTCTACCTATCTTATCGGCAGAATTGGGTACATATTTGAGTTGCTGAGTCCAGGCATGTCAACGAGAGGACCGAAGGCACAGGGTATTTCTCGCTCTGTTTTACGAACCGGGCAGTTAAGGCTGGTATCCCGGCTCAAATGCGTTTTCGAGCCATTCGATCTGATAAGCTGCTGAGTTTCCGGTCTTCGAGATTCCAACGATGTCGAATCGCAGGTTACGGCGTGAATGGTTAGGGTAGCGCATCACGAAATGTCTGGCGCAACGGACTATTTTTGCCTGCTTTGAACGGGTAACGCTTTCGATAGCTGACCCATAGGAACTTGTACTCCTGTATCGCACTTCCACAAATACCAGCGTATTTCCCTGGAGTACGATCAGGTCGATCTCCCCGGCCCGACATTGATAGTTTCTCGCAAGCAACCGCAACCCCTTGCGCTGCAGAAAATTAAGTGCCAGGGTTTCGACAAAATTTCCCAAATGTCGGCGATGCGAGGGATGAATTCTCACCAGTTCCTCAATGAACTTGCTGCGTTGAATCTCGATAACGAGGAAGCATGAAACTACTGCAGGACGAACTCTTCCGAAAGGTCGATTAACTCCGCGAATCCATCGCGAAATACAGCGGCCAATGGAATGCGCTCAATAATGCCGTTCTGGCTCATGGTTAGGGCGCCGGTTACTCCATTGAAATTAACAAGTTCCCCACTGGACAACTGACCCAGGCGGGCATGAATTCTGTAACTGTCAACACCTAGCGCCCGGAGTCTCTGCAGGGGCCCCTGTGCGTTGCGAAGATTGAAATTTAACGCTTCTTTAAGGGGATCCTGTCGGGTCAGGACCCAAGGGGTGTCGGTGAAGACGATGCCGTCGAGATCCTGATTTAACAGCTGATTGTTCGCGCCATCGTAAATCGCTGACAGTGCGTACACTGGTATGTCTCCGGCGAAATAGAAGGCTAAGGTCGGGTTGATTTGGCGGCCTTGTCTGGGATTGGCCATGAGGAAAATGAAATCGATATCTCCCCTGCGACTGGGAATAAATTCGAAACTGTCTCTCGGCAGCAATTCTTCGAGTCTTGCAGCACGGCGCTCGCTGGCATCTATTGCCAGTAACCGCTTGATAGCATCCGCATACTCACCTTCCTCGCCAAATCTAATTGTTGAGACCACATTGCCCCCTAGATCTGCCCAGACTGATTCAAATGCCTGTTGGAGGCGGGCATAGTCAACGCTGTCCGGTGCTACTATCGCCGCGTTTCGATGTCCAGCGATCCATGCCTGATTGGCAGCCAGGCGGATTTCATCTTCGGGAGCCAATCCGAACTGATAAAAATATTCTGAACTGCGATCAGCAAAATCAGTGTAGTTGAGGGCGAGGGTGGGCACCGGCATGACGGAAAGATTATCCATTTGTCGAACCAATTCTTTATTTATCGGCCCGACTACAAGTTCCGCCCCCGATTCCACCGCTGTCTCATAGAGCCCCTGAATTTCCGCGAGGCCGGTTGTATCGTAAACGCTAATTAGCGGTACGTCGGTGTTTGACTCAATTGACTGATAGTACGCCGAGAGAAAGCCTTCCTGGACAGCGCGACCGATTTGATCCTGCAAGGGCAACATCAGTGCCACGTGCCGCGGACGCTGATTCCAGACCTCATCAAGGCGGCGCAGTTGCGATGGAAGCGCTTGCACTGCACTATGACGATTCCAGACATTCTCCCAGCGACTGATGCTGTCTATCTGGGCGACTATGCTGTGCTGATTGCTGCGCATGGCTCGTGCCAGTTCTACCCAGCCTCGTAATTCATAGGAGTCTGCCCCCTCAGCAAGTCGCAACAATTGTTGAACGGAAAGGTTCTGCAGCGCCTGCCAGATGAGGTCTTGGAGTTGCTGACTATCGGGTTCGGATCCGATTGTGCCGAGTCTGATCAGGGTAACCGCAGCATCGCTGTACAAATGGCCAGCGAGCATTGCCCTCCCCAAGACCAACCGGAACCGCCTCTGTAATTCAGGTGATTGCTGATCCACATCGGTTGCCAGGTCACTCCTGAGCCAGTCAAGAGCGCTGGCGGAATCGTCCGACATATAGGCAAGTTCCGCCAGCACAACGGCCAGTCGCACGCGAAGATCGGTTGGCAGTAATTCTGTCGGTGCTACCTGAGGGAGAATTTCTCGTGCTCGGGATAGCTGCGCTTGCTCTACCAATCGCTCGCCGGCGGTGATCAGATACCGGCTAGCATCGGGCTCGTCGCTGAGGGCTGCGAGCTCAAGCATTGCTTCGACGGAGTCAGGAGAGACAGGCGTTTGACGGTCTGTCGGAGATTGTTCAGTAGTGACTCCACAGGCAACAATTACTGTAAAAATTACAAGTTTGCCAATGAGAAGTCTAACGAGGTGTCGGGGAACAAACATCATGCCGGGAGACGGAGTTGCGATGCCTACGGCATCGGGATATTCTCCAGAAAGACTAATACAGATGCGGATCAACGGCAACAAAGCCCCGAAATTAAATGATTCTTGCCACACGTGGCGAAATACCGTGTCAAGCCTGTCATAGATAAGTAATAATCGTCACTCTCTGATACAGTCGCGAAATTCCGCCATGGAAGAGTCAACAACTTGCACCGGAACGCTGTACATTGTCGCAACCCCTATCGGTAATCTGGAAGATATTAGCGGCCGGGCCGTGGGTGTATTAAAGTCAGTTGATCTGGTGGCCGCGGAAGATACTCGCCACAGTATGCAGCTATTGAGAAGTTTCGGGGTCACTTCGCGGCTGCTTTCATTTCACGATTTCAGCGACAAGGAACGGCTTCTATCTCTGCTCGACGTGCTTCAAGCGGGTCAGTCCGTCGCATTGATTTCCGATGCTGGAACACCTGGCATCTCTGACCCAGGCTATGAGCTTGTAAATCTTGCGCGGCGCAAAGACATCGACGTGATACCGATACCAGGGCCAACAGCTCTGATCGCTGCTCTGTGCGTCTCCGGACTGCCAACTGACAGGTTTGTGTTTGAGGGATTTCTCCCAGCGCGAAAGCAGGCCAGAAGATCGCATCTGGAGTTGCTTAAGGATGAGGTGCGTACTGTGATTTTCTATGAGTCGCCACACCGAATAATCGATTGTTTGCAGGACTTGTTGGTGGTGATGGGACCGGAGCGCTCGCTTTTCATCGGCAGGGAACTGACTAAGAAATTTGAGACCTCTTACCTGGGAAGTATCGTTGACTGTCTGGCGAGGCTGAAAAGTGATCCGCAGCAGCAGAAAGGAGAATTTGTGCTGGTTCTTGGCGGTGCCAGCAAGAAGGGTGATGAGGAGGTCCGATTGCGGGAGGGTCTTCGTGTATTGCAGTTGCTCGTCGATGAAATGCCTCTGAATCGGGCAGCAAAAATTGCCGCGCAAATTAGCGGAGCACCCAGGAATGCGCTTTACCGAGCCGCCCTGCGAGGCGACTCCTTATAGACTCGGTTGGCACCCGCGTGCCGACATGGTTGAGAACCCCCTGCAACTGCAATACACTGAGCCTGAGTCAGCTGGACAGTTGCTGTCTGTCGCCCTGCCAGGGCACGGGGAGAGGAAAGTCCGGGCTCCGCAGAGCAGGGTGCCAGGTAACGCCTGGGGGGTGTGAACCCACGGAAAGTGCAACAGAAAGTATACCGCCCGTTTCCTTGAGAAAGGTAATGGGTAAGGGTGAAATGGTGCGGTAAGAGCGCACCGCGCGACTGGCAACAGTTCGCGGCTAGGTAAACCCCACCCGGAGCAAGGCCAAATAGGAATCCCATGGTGTGGCTCGCACTGGATTCGGGTAGGCTGCTAGAGGTCTGTGGCGACGCAGATTTTAGATGAATAACTGTCCACGACAGAACCCGGCTTACAGGCTGACTCAGTTTTTCTGCCCATTGCCGACTGCAGCTCAGTTGCGTCGGGAATGATTGCTATCTGCTCCCCTTGGCCGTCATGGGTCGAGATCAAGCACTCCAAGAGTATTATCCCAGGCCATTCAGCACTATATCGTCGGCAACCGGCCAATTCTTTAGTGAACCTTAAAATAATGCTTGCACTTGGGCGAGGCTGCTCCTATAGTGTCTCAAAGTGGGAAAAAGTGGGAAAATTTGCACTCCAGTGGGATGCTGGTGGGTAAATAAATCCCGCCAGTAAAATCAGCATAAACGACTGCGGGGAAAGCTGTGTTTCGAGGTGTAAACACCATTAACCTTGATGCCAAGGGCCGGATGGCTATGCCAGCGCGGTATCGGGATCAACTGCAGAGTCAGTGCGGCGGTCACCTGGTGGCGACAATCGACACTAGCGCCCGGTGTTTGCTGTTATATCCCGTTCATGAATGGGAAGAGATCCAGCGCAAAATCGAGTCCCTTCCCAGCTTCAATCCTACATCCCGACGTGTGCAGCGCCTGTTGATCGGCCATGCTACCGACCTCGAGCTGGATAACAGCGGCCGAATACTCTTGCCTCAGGCGCTGCGCGATTATGCCGGACTGCAAAAGCATGTTGCCTTGATCGGCCAGGGCAAGAAATTGGAGCTCTGGGATCTGGATAGCTGGACCAGTCAGCGAGAGCAGTGGCTCGCAGAATCCGACAATGACAGCGAACTTCCCGAAGATCTTCAGTCTCTGTCGCTATAGAAGAATGGCACTATGAGTGAAGGATTCGTGCATAAAAGCGTACTCCTTGAACAGGCCGTGGATTCACTGCTGATTGATGATAGTGGCATCTATATTGATGCTACCTTCGGTCGAGGCGGTCATTCGCGACAGATTCTCGGGAGGCTTACAGAAAGCGGGAGATTGTTTTCCATGGATCGTGACCCGACGGCGATTTGTGAGGCACGGCAACTCGCCCTGGCAGATTCCCGTTTCACAATTGCACACGAAAGTTTCGCAAACCTTGAGCGCTTCGCGGAAGCCAGCGGAGTGACTGGCAAGACAAGCGGGATTTTGCTCGACCTGGGCGTCTCTTCGCCCCAACTCGATGATGCCAGTCGGGGATTCAGCTTTCAGCATGACGGACCGCTGGATATGCGGATGGATCAGGCCTCTGGCACCAGTGCCGCAGATTGGTTGAATTCTGCCAGGGAAAGCGACATTGCCGAAGTCCTCAAGAGCTTCGGTGAGGAGCGTTATGCCCGACGTATAGCCAAAGCGATAGTTAGCGCCAGAAAAGAGCGACCGATTACTTCAACGGGCAGATTGGCGGATATTGTCAGGCACGCCCACCCACGGTGGGAGCGAGACAAGCATCCGGCGACAAGGGCGTTTCAGGGAATTCGGATTTTCATCAACGAAGAATTGGAAGCCCTCAGGCAGGCACTCGAGCAGTCATTGCGTGTGCTCCGTATCGGGGGTCGCCTGGTAGTAATCAGCTTTCATTCGCTCGAAGATAAAATAGTTAAGAATTTCATATCCTTGCAGACAAAAGGGGATAGCTTTCCGAGGGATTTGCCGATCACATACAGTCAATTGCAGCCAAAAATGAAAAGTGTGGGTAAAGCGGTTCGACCGGACACGGGTGAGATTGAGGCTAATCCCAGGTCAAGAAGTGCAATCATGCGCGTCGCTCAGCGTATTGCCTGAGAGCGGAGAGGGGTCTGGAAAATGAGTGCAGCCGGCAGAAACAATCGCGGATTCAGCGCCTCTCGGCAACCGGTCTCCGTCCTGACGTGGCTGGGTCTGGGGCGAGGCGCGACACTGCAGATGTTTATTCTTCTGGGATTAGTTCTGGCATCCGGGATAACGGTGGTGTACCTCACCCATCGAGATCGGGCATTGTTCAATGAATTGCAGGTACAGCGTGATCGGGCCAATGAAATTGATGTGGAATGGGGACAGTTGCTGATAGAGCAGAGCACATTGGGCCTTGGTGGTCGCGTAGAACAGAAAGCAAAAGAACTGTTAAGTATGCAAATTCCTGATATTGAAAACATCGTGATGGTGGCCAATGAGCAAGCGAGAGAATAAAAGGGGCGTTGCGGCCTGGCGGCTTTATCTGGTCCATTTTACCTTGACACTTTGTCTAGGAGTAATTGGCTGGAAGGTAGGCACCCTTCATATCATCGAGCGGGATTTTTTGCAGTACCAGGGTGATGCAAGAACGATTCGTTCAGACCCTATCGTTGCGCATCGTGGGATAATTACCGATCGTAATGGTGAGCCTCTTGCAGTTAGCACGCCAGTCAAATCAATATGGCTGGATCCTCGCCAGATAATCAGCGATCCCGAATCTATTAATAGACTTGCTGAGTCTATGGACTTGAACCCCCAGGTGCTGGCCAACAATGTCGGCGCCAATGCCTCTCGGGGGTTTATGTATGTGAAACGACGCGTCTCTCCCGATGAAGCCGATACTGTGCTGTCCCTGAATATCCCGGGTGTCAATGCGCAGCAGGAATACCAGCGCTTTTACCCTCAGGGTGAGGCAACCGCTCATTTGATTGGTTTCACCAATATTGACGATCGGGGACAGGAAGGTCTCGAACTGGCTTACAACGGCTGGCTCAGTGGTAAACCAGGCCAACGACGCGTCATGAAAGATCGACGAGAAAACATCATAGAAGAATTGGCGATTCTCGAAACCGCAGCTCCGGGCAAAAACCTGCAGTTGAGTATTGATGCCAGAATTCAGAATCTGGCATATCGGGAGCTTAAAGAGGAGTTCGTCAAAAGAAGAGCCAGATCTGCAACTGCGGTGGTTCTGGATGTGCAGACTGGCGAGGTACTCGCGGTAGTAAATCAGCCGTCCTACAACCCCAACAACAGGGCCAATATTGGGGATTTTGACGCACTACGCAATAGAGCAATGACCGACGTCTTTGAGCCCGGATCAACAGTCAAGGCGTTTACCATCGCAGCTGCCCTTGAGAGCGGACTTTATGAGCGCGGTACCGAAATTGATACCGGTGGCTGGATGATGGTAAGCGGATATGAGGTGCGAGACAGTCTGAATTACGGAGTCCTGTCACTGGAAAAAATTATAACGAAATCGAGTAATGTCGGATCCGCCAAGATCGCATTGCAGTTAGGACCAGATGACTTAAGAGACATGTTGTCGCGGGTGGGATTCGGTGAAACTACCGGCAGTGGTTTTCCCGGCGAACGAGGAGGCGTTCTGCCACCGATTAGAAACGGCTGGAGCCGAATTGAAACTGCTACACTTTCGTTTGGTTACGGTCTGAATTCCACCGCCCTGCAGCTGGCGGAAGCCTACTCCGTTCTGGCTGACGATGGGATTCGTAAGCCTATCTCTCTAATCAAGCTCAATGCAGATGAAGTTGCTGCTCTGCCGAGAGACCAGGTGCTCAGTCCGACTATCGCACGGCAGGTGAGAGCGATGCTGGAAACCGTCGTTGACCCCGCCAGAGGAGGCAATGCTGGTGATGCGAGAGTTCCTTTCTATTCCGTCGCCGGCAAAACTGGAACAGCGAGAGTCTTGGGTGAACACGGCTATCAAGAAGACAATCACAATTCGCTATTCGTTGGCATGGCCCCGGCTACCAGGCCGGAAATTGTCGTGGTGGTGGTAGTTAACGAACCCAAAGGCGAGGAACACTACGGTGGTCAGGTCGCTGCGCCGGTTTTCTCACGAATCGTGTCTGGCGCCATGCGCTTACTCAATGTGCCGCCGGATAATTTTGCCGCTGAAGGAGAGACTCATAGAGGTCCAACCTGATTTATGGTTTCTAATACTGCTGAAGAAGTACCTAACAGTCGACTCCTGACCGATCTGATTGATGGACTGGTGGAATTGCCAGAATCTCATAGACCCTTGTTGGACAGGCGAGTAACCGGAGTCAACATGGATAGCCGGCTATTGCGGTCAGGCGATCTATTCATCGCCTGCTTTGGTCTTAATCACGATGCCCGAGAGTATATAGACGAGGCAATTGGGTCCGGAGTGGTCGCGGTACTGGCGGAATCCGGCGGTAAATGGCAGGGCATCGAAATTCGTGGAGGTGTGCCGATCATTGCGGTCGACAAGTTGGCCAGCAAGATCAGCGAAGTGGCCGGCCGCTTCTATGGAAAATCCAGTGAAACTATGTCGGTTATTGGTATCACCGGGACCAATGGAAAAACCAGTTGCAGCCACTTTATCGCCCAGATACTGGAGGCCACCGGCAAGCCGACTGGACTGATCGGCACACTCGGTATCGGAAGATACAATGATTTAAAAGAATCACAGCATACAACCCCTGATGCTGTGGTTACCCAGAAAGCCCTTGCAGAAATGCAAAAGGGTGGAATGCAAAGCGTTGTGATGGAAGTGTCCTCGGTGGGTCTTCACCAGCATCGTGTTGAAGCGGTGAGATTCGATACTGCCATTTTTACCAATCTGTCCCGTGACCACCTTGATTACCACGACAGTATGGAAAATTATGCTGACAACAAGCGTAAACTTTTCCTTAGCTCTGATCTGCGTTCGGCAATAATAAATATTGATGACAGCTATGGGCTGTATATGATGGATGTCCTTTCGAGGGAAGTGAAGGTTTTCACTTATAGCCTGAGCAATCATACCGCGACGGTTTATGCTAAAAGCATTCAACTCGACCGACATGGATTCACTGCCGAAATAGTCACTCCATATGGAAAAGGGTCAATCAGTTGTCCGCTGTTTGGTTATTTCAACATAAGTAATGTGCTGGCCGCACTGACGACTCTCATAAGCTTTTTTGAGAAATCAGGAACGGTTGATATAAAAAATTTGTTCGCGCGTATTTCAAATCTGAAACCCGTGGTTGGGCGCATGGAGATCATCGGCAGCAGCGATGAATTAACGTGCATAGTCGACTATGCCCACACACCAGACGGGCTCAAAAGCGCTCTTACCGCGATCAGGGATCACTTTGACGGTAAGGTCTGGTGCGTGTTCGGTTGCGGCGGCAATCGGGACCGGGGCAAGCGTCCCTTGATGGGGGAAATTGCTCAGGCTTACGCCAACAAATTGATAATTACAGATGACAATCCCCGAAAAGAAAGCGGTGAGGAGATAGTCAAACACATTCTCTCCGGCATTGAAGAATCCTCGGATGTCAGTGTGATTAGAGATCGAGCTCGGGCCATACGGTTCGCTATCGAAAGCGCCGGACCTGAAGATATTGTGCTCGTGGCAGGCAAAGGACATGAAAATTATCAGGATATCGGTGGTCGTAGAACCGTCTTCAGCGATGCCAATCAGGTAAGGCTGGAATTGCAGAAGCGGTGTGACTCGAATCGAGACAAGGACAAAGAATAGTGATCCACGCCATGGGATTGCGCAGCGTCGCTGATCGGTTGGGCGGCCAACTGCATGGGAAAGATCTCGAGTTTAGTGCGCTATCCATCGACTCCAGGACTCTGCGTCCGGGCGATCTCTTTCTCGCAATCGAAGGCGACCGCTTCGATGGCAATGATTTTCTCGGAGAGGCAATTGCAAGAGGTGCCTGCGCTGCGATAGTGAGCAGGCTGAGTGAGATTGGTATTCCTCAGGTACTGATTGGAGACACCACATCGGCGCTCGGTCAGATTGCCATGATGAACCGATTGGCTGCCAGGGCCAGGCTGATAGCGATTACTGGAAGCCAGGGTAAGACAACGGTAAAGGAAATGACCGGTAGTATTCTGGAAAAGGTAGGTCCGACGCATGTTACCCGTGGGAACCTCAATAACTCGATAGGGGTGCCTCTTACATTACTTGAGATATGTGCCGAGCATGAATTTGGGGTGATCGAAATGGGTGCCAGTAGCGCCGGGGAAATTGCCTACAGTACAGGACTGGTAAAGCCAGATGTTGCGCTGATTACCAACGCCGCCAGTGCTCACATAGAGGGGTTTGGCAGTCTTGAAGGCGTAGCCCAGGCGAAGGGCGAGATCATTGATGGGCTGAGCGATGATGGGGTCATGGTACTCAATGGTGATGATCAATTTTACAAGACCTGGAAAGCGAGGGCGGCGAGTAGAAAAGTAGTTGGCTTTTCTACGCAAGATGCCCGTGCAGATTATTTTGCGGACAAAGTGCAGCGGAGTCCGGATGGCAGTCTGTCTTTTCGACTTACCGCTAATGGCATCAGCGAAACGCTAACCCTGGGACTTCTGGGAAAGCACAATATCCGCAATGCATTGGCAGCAGCAGCCTTGGCAATCGAGAGCGGGGCCGGCCTCGAGCATGTGAGGACAGGATTGCAAAAAATCGAGCCGGTGAAAGGTCGACTGAGTCCAGTCGATAATGTTCTTGGAGGCACGGTTATAGATGACAGCTACAACGCCAGTCCCGAGTCCTTCCGAGCGGCTATTGACGTGCTGTCCGAATTTGAAGGACATCGAATCCTGCTGGCGGGTGACATGGCTGAGTTGGGCGCCACGACTGCTGAGGCGCACTCAGAATTGGGTGCATATGCCAGGAAATCTGGAATCGAGGAATTATGGACAGTCGGAGAATTTGTTCGCTTGAGCGCCAAGGAATTTGGTTCCGGCGCCCGCCATTTCAATGACAAGGATTCGGCAATAAATTGTTGCCTTGAGAAATTAAGGTCAGGCGTTACGTTGCTCGTTAAGGGCTCCCGCAGCGCGGGCCTTGATGAAATTATAACTGCAATCGCTAGCGGCAGCGCGAAGCACCAATAAATAGAGACAGATTATGCTTTACTGGTTATCTGAATACTTGATGCAAATAGACAGCAATTTCGCAGTGCTCCAATACATCACCGTCAGGACCATATTCAGCGTTCTGACAGCTCTTGGAGTCTCCCTCATTATTGGTCCTTATATGATACGCCGTCTGAACTACCACCAGATTGGCCAGGTGGTGCGTGACGACGGGCCGGAGTCGCATTTCAGCAAAGCGGGCACTCCCACTATGGGGGGTGCACTTATTCTTATTTGTATCGCTCTCAGCACACTTATCTGGTCGGATCTGCAGAATCACTACGTGTGGATCGTCCTGCTGGTAACTCTGTCGTTCGGCGCGATAGGGTGGATTGATGACTATCGCAAGGTGTTCCGCAAGAATACAACTGGCCTACCAGCAAGATGGAAATATTTTTGGCAGTCGGTGATTGGCGTACTGGCTTCCGTTTGGCTTTATCTGTCGGCACAGGGACCTGCGGAACTGGCCTATATTGTTCCATTTTTCAAGGACGTTGCGCTGGACGTAGGACTTTTGTACGTCGTTATCAGCTACTTTGTGATAGTTGGCAGCAGCAATGCTGTCAACCTGACCGATGGGCTCGACGGTCTCGCCATTCTTCCTACGGTCATGGTTGGAGGCGCCCTGGGAGTCATTGGCTATCTGAGTGGTAATACGGTTTTTTCCGCGTACCTGAATATTCCTTACATAATCGGTGCGGGTGAGATAGTAATTTTTTCAGGAGCCCTGGCGGGGGCTGGTTTGGGATTTCTCTGGTTTAACACGTATCCCGCCCAGGTATTCATGGGCGATGTCGGAGCGTTGGCACTGGGCGCTTCGCTGGGTGCCATGGCGATCGTTTCAAGACATGAAATCATCCTCCTCATTATGGGTGGAGTGTTTGTCATGGAGACTGTGTCAGTAATTCTCCAGGTAGCTTCGTTCAAGCTGACCGGTAAGCGGATTTTTCGCATGGCGCCATTGCACCATCATTTCGAACTTAAAGGTTGGCCGGAGCCCAGGGTGATTGTGCGCTTTTGGATTATTACCGTAATGCTGGTTCTGTTCGGACTTGCGACATTGAAATTGCGGTAGCGGCGACCTTGGACGAATTGGAGAAAAACACCGATGGTAAAAAAGTTGCGGTGATCGTCGGATTGGGAGAGACCGGCCTGTCATGCGCCAAATACCTCCGTAGCAAGGGGGAAAGCTTTACGGTTGTCGATAGCAGGCAGGACCCTCCAGGACTGGAGCGATTGCGAGCTGATTGTCCCGGGATACAGGTCGAGTTGGGACCTTTCAACGAGACTACCCTGATAAATGCCAGCCAATTGATTGTCAGTCCCGGCGTCAGTCTGCGCGAGCAAGCCATAGTAAGCGCAATTGATTCCGGTGTGCCGATAACCGGGGACATAGACATTTTCAGCCAGGTGGTCAAGGCGCCCATTGTCGCTGTGACCGGCTCGAACGGTAAAAGCACGGTTGTAAGCCTTGTGGCGGAGATTTGCAGAAAGGCGGGAATAAGCTACGGCCTGGGAGGAAACCTCGAGGCTGAAGGCGCGGTGCCCGCTCTCGACCTACTGCAAGAACCTGTAAAAGATCTTTACATACTGGAACTCTCCAGTTTTCAACTGGAGACAACCAGCAAGTTGGCAGCTGAGGTAGCGGTACTGCTGAACTTCAGTGAGGACCATATGGATCGATACGAAAAACCGGATGACTACCTTTGCGCCAAGCAACGAATTTTTAACGGAGCGCGTAAGGTGGTTATCAATCTTGATAGCAAGTTCAGCAGACCTCCCGTTCCCCAGACTGGTGAGGTGCTGGCATTCGGCATGGGTGGGCCGGAGCCTGGCAATTTCGGAGTGAAGCAGGAAGGCGAGCAGGAATGGATTGCATATGGGGATCATAAATTGCTGCCCGCGACCGGTATCAAGATTGCTGGTCGACACAATATCGCTAATGTTCTGGCAGCCATGGCAATCGGTAAATGTCTGCATATCAGGCTGGATGTGATGGTCGATGCAGTGCGGGGCTTTGTCGGATTGCCGCATCGCTGCCAATGGATAGCCGAGGTTGATGAGGTTGATTATTACAATGACTCGAAGGGTACCAATGTGGGCGCAACCGTAGCCGCTATCGAAGGTCTCGGAGAACGGATATCCGGCAAATTGATTCTTATAGTCGGTGGAGTCGGCAAAGGCGCTGATTTTTCCCCCCTTCGAGCCGCCGTGCAAAAGTATGTCAGCAATACCGTAGTCATCGGCTCAGCCGCGCAGGAACTGGCTGACATGCTGGGTGATCTGGGACCGGTACTTTTCGCTACGGATATGCAGGATGCTGTCGCCAAGGGCAGCGCCTCGTCCAGGCGAGGAGACGCGGTATTACTATCGCCTGCTTGCGCCAGTTTTGACATGTTTAGGGATTTCAGACATCGGGGTGAGGAATTTATCGACCAGGTAAGGAGACTGCAATGACTGGCAACACACTCAAGATGCGGCAGTCCGCGATGCAGCAAGGACGCAGCGATTCTGTATTGCCAGTTAACGGCTTACTGCTGATTACCGGTCTGCTGCTGGTAGTCGGAATGATGATGATGACTTCGGCCTCGGTCGAGATCGCCAGCAGTCAGTACGGTGATCCATTATTCCATTTCAAGCGTCAGGCTGTGTTTGCCGCGCTGGGCGTACTGGTACTGCTAGTGACGGTCTGCATTCCGACCCGTAACTGGTACGCTGCCAGCGGAGCTTTGTTGATCCTGGCCTATGGGCTGCTGGTACTGGTACTGGTACCGGGAGTGGGTAGAGTTGTCAATGGTAGTGCGCGTTGGCTTGACCTGGGTTTATTTAATTTGCAGCCATCTGAATTGGCCAAAATATTCCTGGTTATATACCTCGCAGCTTTCCTTGAACGTCATCGTGAAGAGGTAAAGGAAAGTTGGACCGGTTTTTTCAAACCATTTTTAATCACCGGTATCGCGGTAGTCCTGCTGTATTTTGAGCCTGATCATGGCGCAATAGTGATTATGTTGGTGACAGCATTCAGCATGGTGTTTCTCGCCGGCGCCAAACTTCACAGACTTTTTGTTCTACTTGGATTGTGTGCCGCAGCATTCTTTGTGCTAGCGATCAAGTATCCTCACGTCATCGAACGGTTTACATCTTTCCTTAACCCGTGGGCCGATGAGTACGTGTATGGCAGTGGCTATCAGCTGACGCAGGCACTCATCGCATTTGGTCGCGGTGAATGGTTCGGGGTAGGTCTGGGCAACAGTATTCAGAAACTGTATTTCTTGCCTGAGGCACACACTGATTTTGTCTTGGCCATTCTGGCGGAAGAACTGGGTTTGGTTGGTGTTTCGCTGGTGCTGGTTCTGCTGTCATCACTGGTTTACTGCGGGCTCGCGACCGGTCGCCGCGCAGAGAAAAAAGGGTATACATATCATTCTCTTACTGCTTATGGCATCGCGGTCGTGTTCGCTAGTCAGATCCTCATTAACGTTGGGGTAAATACTGGATTGCTGCCGACCAAGGGGCTGACCTTGCCTTTCGTTTCTTACGGCGGGGCCAGTCTAATTATCAGTTGCATGATGGTTGCGATTCTGATTCGCGTTCAGTACGAAACAGAAATTGGACCGCCGGCTAGCAGTAATTTTCAGAGATAGCAAAGTGAGCGGTAGGATAACAGTGTTGATTATGGCAGGTGGTACAGGCGGCCACATCTTTCCCGCAATGTCTATTGCTGAAAAACTGCGGGTGATGGGTGTCCATGTGGAATGGCTCGGTTCAACCGCCGGGCTTGAGGTTCAAATTTTGGGTAAGACCTCGATTCCTCTTCATCTAATAGCCGCCCGGGGGCTTCGTGGCAAAGGGTTTCGCAGACTTGTTGCTGCGCCCTTGATGATTCTGCAAGCGACGTTGCAAGCATTAAAAATTATCAAGGAGGTCGATCCTGACTGCGTCCTTGGTATGGGGGGATTTGTCACCGGTCCAGGCGGGGTTGCTGCCCGACTGCGGCGCAAGAAGCTATTAATTCATGAGCAGAATGCAGTGCCAGGTATCACAAATAAATTGTTGGCTTTGCTAGCCGATAGAATTTTACAGGCGTTTCCCGGCACCTTTCCTCATCGGACAAATGTCCAGACAGTAGGTAATCCCGTGCGGCGCGCAATTGCTGATATCGCCATGTTGCGCGAATTCAATCTCGCTGGACCGCTGCGCCTTCTGGTACTCGGAGGCAGCCAGGGCGCGCTTGCAATCAACGAGGTTGTTCCCGGCTCACTCTCCGACTGGCCAACGGAATTAATGCCGCATGTCATTCACCAGACTGGCAGAAACAAATTGGTCGCTACAACAGAATGTTACGAGAGGCATGGGCTGAAGGTAGGTAATGAAATTAGGGTCGTCGAGTTCATCGATGATATGGCAGAGGCATACCAGTGGGCAGATTTGGTTATTTGTCGCTCCGGGGCCAGCACAGTAGCAGAGCTTGCAGCAACTGGATTGCCATCGTTGCTGGTTCCTTATCCGTATCACAGGGACCAGCAACAGCTGAAAAATGCCCGTTGGCTGGCGGATGGCGGCGCGGCGACGATTATTGAGCAAAAGTACCTGAAAGTGGAGCGCATAAGGGACGAGATCCTGGCGCTGGTTAACGACAGGAAACGCCTCCGCGCAATGTCCGAAGCCGCACGCGCAATCGCCATTCTTGATGCGGATGCCCGCATTGGTGAAATTTGTCTGGAGACTGCACATGGTTGATACCAGACACAAGTATCAGATTCCGGAAATGCGCCGTATCAGGAACATTCACTTTGTCGGTATCGGCGGCGCCGGGATGTGTGGTATCGCCGAGGTTTTATTGAATCAAGGATATAACATTACGGGCTCCGACATCAGGGATTCCGCCAATACCGAGCGGCTTGCGCGGCTGGGCGCTGTAATTTTTATCGGGCATCAAGCGTCCAATGTCGACAGGGCTGATGTCGTGGTGTACTCCAGCGCGGTAACTGATAAAAATCCCGAGATTAGGGCGGCCAGAAAACAGGCTAAGCCGATTATTGCGAGGGCGGAAATGTTGTCCGAGCTAATGCGCTATCGACATGGGATTGCCATTGCCGGCACTCATGGAAAAACCACTACTACCAGTCTGCTGGCATCAGTTTTTGCGGCAGAAAATCTTGATCCGACATTCGTTATCGGGGGGCTGCTCAACAGCTCGGGAACTAACGCAAAGCTTGGCGAGAGTCGCTATCTTGTTGCCGAAGCCGACGAAAGTGATGCCTCGTTTCTGCATCTGCAACCCATGGTGGCCGTGGTTACAAATATAGATGAAGACCATATGGCGACCTATGAGGGTGATTTTGAAAAATTGAAGAATTACTTTGTCGCGTTTCTGCATAATCTCCCGTTCTATGGACTGGCTGTACTTTGCATTGATGATCCGGTGGTGGCAGAAATTCTGCCGAGAATTTCGAGACCGGTGTTGACCTATGGATTTTCTGAGGCGGCTGATTTTCAGATTACCGAACTGCGTCAAAGCAAGCAGCAGACCGAGTTCAAGGTGATCCGGCCAGAAGGACTCTCTCCTCTTGCGTTTAGCTTGAATATGCCGGGAGCTCATTACGCGCTGAATGCCACGGCAGCCATTGTGGTGGCGACGGATGAGGGATTGTCAGACAAGGCCATTACTGATGGTATCAACAGCTTCTCCGGGGTTGGCCGACGCTTCGAGGTGCTGGGTAACTTTCCGCTGGCCAGCGGAGGTGAGGCCATGCTGGTTGATGACTACGGTCATCACCCGCGAGAAGTCTCTGCCACGATTGCTGCCATCAAAACTGGCTGGCCCGAGAGACGGCTGGTGATGATTTACCAACCGCATCGCTACAGCCGAACCAAGGACCTGTACGAAGATTTTGTCAGAGTACTGTCGGAAGTGGATGTGTTGCTGATGCTCGAGGTGTACAGCGCTGGAGAACAAAAGATCGCCGGGGCTGACGCCAAGAGTCTCTGTCGGAGTATTAGATTGCGGGGACAGGTGGACCCGGTTTATGTCCAAAAACCGGACGAATTGTCCCTGCTTCTTGGTCCGCTGCTCAGGGGTGGTGACATCGTGGTTACCCAGGGGGCAGGAAGTGTAGGTGCGCTGGCCAGGCAACTGGCCACGGAGGGCCTCGCGAGGGGCTCCATGCAAACTCCTGACTAAAGGTTTAGCTAAGAAAATGGCAATTATTGCAAATACAGGTGCTAACAAAAAAACTGCTCGGGCAGATGACGCGGGCCTTGTTGCGGTGCTAATGGGAGGTAATTCAGCGGAGCGGGAAATCTCTTTACTAAGCGGGCAGCAGGTTTTAAGCGGATTGAGGGCAGCGGGTATTGATGCGGTTTCTATTGATGCCGCCGATAAGCTTGTAGAACAGCTGCTGACAGTCAAACCGACCAGAGTGTTCAATATGCTGCATGGCCGGGGTGGCGAAGACGGCGCAGTGCAAGGATTGCTTTGCTCCATGGACATCCCGTTTACCGGCAGTGATGTGCTGGCATCGGCTCTGGCTATGGACAAGATGAAGAGCAAGTTGTTGTGGCGGCAAATTGGGTTGAATACAGCAGATTTCGTGTTGCTCAGTGATAAGAGCAACTGGTCTGCCATTATCAAAGACCTCGGTAAAGTTGTTGTAAAGCCCGTCAACGAGGGTTCCAGCATCGGCATGTCACTCGCTGCAAGTCCCGACGACCTGCGCGCTGCCTACGAGCAAGCAATACTTTATGACAGCGTGGTACTGGCAGAACGCTACATTGATGGTGACGAGTTCACGGTTCCTGTACTGCAGCAGTCGACGCTCCCCGCAATTCAATTGCAGACGGATCGCGCGTTTTACGATTTCGATGCCAAATATGTTGCCAACGACACGCGCTATATCTGTCCCGTGAATTTGGCCGCTGATGATCTGAATAGAATGAATATGTTGGCGCTGGATGCGTTCAATTCGCTCGGATGCGAAGGCTGGGGTCGGATCGATATCATGCAGGACCGGGATGGCGAATTCTACCTGCTGGAGGTCAATACCATCCCTGGTATGACCGACCATAGCCTCGTTCCCATGTCGGCCAGACAGGCAGGTATTTCTTTTGAAGATCTGCTGTTGCAAATTTTGTTTGCCAAAGCGATGAATTGACGAGCGGCGCATGAATCGAACATATACTCGAAAAACAGCCGGCAGAGCGAGTGGCAATAACCGCGTCAACTTCCGTGCGACCGGCAACGATCAGCCGCTGGCCCCAAAGAAGACCAGCCTGGCGGTTCGGCTCATTCTGGTAGTCATGGTGCTGACAGTGGGCGGGCTGGTCTTCCCGAACCGTGCAGCTATCGGAAACTATTTTAATCGACCGGTAGAGATCGTGAAGTTAGGAGCCCCGCTCAATCATGTCGCGGAGAGTGAAGTTGCTGGACTACTGGCCGCTTATATGCATGAGGGCTTTTTCGATATCGACGTCGTTGGAGTAAAAAAGCAACTCGAATCACATCCATGGATCGCGCGGGCTGAGGTCAAGAGAGAATGGCCTGACACCCTTGCACTTTCGATTGTCGAGGAAGTTGCCATTGCCAGGTGGGGTGAAGCGTCGCTGCTCAACCAGTTTGGACAGGCGTTTACGCCAGCTCGACTGGCCGACACAAACTCGTTGCCTCTGCTTTCGGGTCCTCAGGGTAGTGAGGCGCATACCATGGAGCAATTTCAGGTGCTTAACCAGCTTATGTTTGCAACCGGATTGCGAATAGAAGAGTTGATATTGAGCGATCGATACAGCTGGGAAATTGTGGTGAGTGGTGGAACGACGATAGTGGCCGGTAAAGCTGATGTTCGGGACCGAATCAAGCGCTTCTTATCTATTTATGATAAGCGGATAGGAAACGATATAACAGACATGGAAAGGATCGATCTTCGTTATGAGAATGGCTTTTCAGTGAAAAGAAAACAATCCGATTTTTCAGAGTTGGTAGTCCGATAGGGCGCCGGAACATACGGTTATGGGCATCATAAGAAATATCGATACAAATAGCAGGGCTCACATGATAGGCGGTGTTGCTGGGGAAAATATGATTGTCGGTCTGGATATCGGCACTTCCAAAGTCGTGGCGATCGTGGGGCATATCAATCCCGATGGTAGCCTCGACATTGTCGGCATCGGGAGCCACCGCTCCCGGGGGCTCAAGAAGGGCACGGTGGTCAATATCGAGTCCACGGTGGAATCGATTCAGCGGGCGGTAGAAGAAGCAGAGCTAATGGCTGGCTGTCAGATCAATTCTGTATACGCTGGCATCGCTGGCAGTCACATTCGCAGCATGAATAGTCACGGCATCGTCGCTATTCGAGATGGCGAAGTTATGCGGCCTGACGTTGAGCGGGTTATCGACGCCGCTCAGGCGGTGGCTATTCCAGCAGATCAAAGGGTACTGCACATCCTGCCGCAGGAATTCATCATTGATTCCCAGGAAGGGGTCAAGGAGCCGTTGGGGATGTCAGGCGTGCGACTCGAAGCCAAGGTGCACCTGATCACCTGTGCCATAAATGCTGTGCAAAATATCGAAAAATGTATCAAGCGCTGTGGCCTGGAAACTGAGGAAATCATTCTTGAACAGTTGGCTTCGAGTTATTCGGTGCTGACTGAAGACGAAAAAGAACTGGGTGTCTGCCTGGTTGACATCGGTGGTGGCACCACTGATATCGCGATCTTCACCGAAGGGGCTATTCGCCATACCGGCGTCATACCCATAGCCGGAGATCAGGTTACCAACGATATCGCTATGGCGTTGCGAACACCGACCGAAAACGCCGACGATATCAAGATGAAGTATGCGTGTGCGTTAACTCAGCTGGCCAGCCCGGAAGACAAAATCAAGGTACCCAGCGTTGGTGATCGTCCCCCTCGCGAGCTTTCTCGTCAGGCGTTGGCGGAGGTTGTAGAGCCTCGCTATGCCGAGCTGTTTACGCTGGTACAGACGGAGTTGGAGCGCAGCGGTTACCACAATCTGCTTGCGGCGGGTGTTGTCCTGACGGGAGGTACCAGCAAGATGGAGGGCGTCGTGGACTTGGCTGAAGAAATATTCCACGCACCAGTGAGGATTGGGGCTCCTCATAATGTTCAGGGCCTGGCCGATATTGTTAAAAACCCGATTTACTCCACGGGGGTTGGCCTGCTGCTGTACGGGCTTAAACAGCATCAGGAGCGCGCAGGGCTGGGGATCAGGAAAGAGCCCCAAATTCAGTTAGTTGAGCGCGTAAAAGGCTGGTTTCAGGGCAATTTTTAGCGAGGAAAAAACAACAAACTGCTTGGAAGACTGGACAGGGAGCTATAGTTCTCTGTTGCACGAAACATCATCAGGGCGGCCGTAGTTATTTGGGCGAATGACGGTATAAAGCGGCTCCCCCAGGGCTTACTAACTATGAGGGCTGTACAATGTTTGAACTGGTTGAAAATGTAGCTGACAATGCGGTCATCAAGGTCGTCGGCGTTGGTGGTGGCGGAGGTAATGCCGTCAATCACATGATCAGTAACGAAGTTGAGGGTGTAGAATTTATCTGCGCTAATACCGATGCGCAGGCCCTTAACAGCCTCAATGTGAGAACCGTCTTGCAGCTGGGCAGCAATATCACCAAGGGACTGGGCGCCGGGGCAAACCCGATGATCGGACGCGAGGCGGCTCTGGAAGACAGGGATGAGATTGCCGACGTGCTGACCGGCGCAGATATGGTGTTCATAACTGCGGGTATGGGCGGCGGCACAGGAACAGGTGCTGCGCCAATTGTCGCTGAAGTTGCCAAAGAACTCGGGATACTGACCGTCGCCGTGGTAACCAAACCCTTTCCCTTCGAAGGAAAAAAACGCTCCCAGGTGGCTATCCAGGGCATAGAACAATTGCAACAGCATGTTGATTCCCTGATTACTATTCCCAACGAAAAACTGCTCGATGTGCTTGGGGCACAGGCCTCACTGCTTGAAGCTTTTAGGGCGGCGAACGATGTACTGCTGGGCGCAGTTAAGGGTATAGCTGACCTGATCATGAACCCGGGCATGATAAATGTCGACTTTGCCGACGTTAAGACTGTCATGTCTGAAATGGGCATGGCGATGATGGGAACAGGGTTCGCCAGCGGTGAAAATCGGGCTCGCCTGGCCGCCGAAGCCGCAATTCGCAGTCCGTTGCTGGAGAACGTTAATCTGCAGGGTGCCAGGGGTATCCTGGTTAACATTACGGCGGGCGAAAACCTGTCATTGGGAGAATTCTCAGAAGTTGGCGACACGATAGAAGAATTTGCTTCCGAAGATGCCACGGTAGTGGTTGGGACTGTCATCGACCCGACCTACAAGGAAGACATGCACGTGACCGTAGTGGCAACCGGACTGGGACAGAAGCATGGCAGACCCACCAAGGTGGTGGATAATGGTGATCTGTCCCTCGATCGGGATTACCGACGCCTGGACCAACCCACGATAATCCGCAGGAAGGAACAGTATACTCATTCCCATGAGCCCGTTCGCGCCAAGGCAATCGGGGATGTCCCCGATATGGATTATCTGGATATCCCGGCCTTTCTGCGCAAGCAGGTAGACTAAAAAGTCTACTTGGGTTGAGCTCGCATTGATGGTAGAATCCCCGGCCGCGGAGAGGGGCGGACACAGGCTATTGGGATGGGCGAAGGAAATTGAAGTGGTTTAATGATGAACTGATTTTTGTATTCGACTGCCCAGCCTTGCACGCAGTCTGCAAGTGCCGCTGGTCCGTCTCTAAAAACCTGATAGCAAGTAAACTTCTGGAGCATTTGGCTGTCTTATGAGAAGCAGTCCACATCTTCCGAACATACGTATAGAGCCTTCATGCTAAGACAAAGAACTTTAAAAAACGTCATCAGGGCAACCGGTGTCGGACTGCACACTGGGAAGAAAGTGTATCTGACATTAAGGCCCGCGCCTGTAAATACGGGGATAATATTTACCCGTGTGGATCTTGATCCAGTGGTCCAGATCCCCGCCAAGGCCTCAAACGTCGGCGATACCACACTGTCAACTACTCTGGTGAAGGGTGACGTCAGGATTTCGACCATCGAGCATCTCATGTCTGCGATGTCCGGCCTGGGTATAGACAATTGTTATGTTGATCTCAGCGCCCCCGAAGTTCCGATCATGGATGGCAGCGCCGGGCCTTTCGTATTCCTTATCCAATCTGCAGGGATCGAGGAACAGCAAGCTCTGAAAAAGTTCATTCGCATCAAAAGAACTGTGAAGCTGGAGCAGGGGGACAAATCGGTAAGCCTCGAGCCCTTCAATGGATTTAAAGTCAGCTACACCCTTCTATACGATCATCCCGTGTACCGAAAACACACCAAGTCGGCGACCATCGACTTTTCCAGTACCTCGTTTGTGAAGGAAGTCAGCAGGGCGCGGACCTTTGGGTTCATGCATGAATTCGAAGAGCTTCGCAACCGCAATCTGGCGCTTGGCGCCAGTATGGATAATGCTATTGCAGTCGGCGATTACAAGGTCCTCAATGAGGATGGGCTGCGATACGAAGACGAGTTCGTGAAGCACAAAATCCTCGACTCCATCGGAGATCTCTACCTGTTGGGCAATAGTCTGATTGGCGAGTTCAAAGGCTATAAATCTGGACATGCGCTTAATAATGCCTTATTAAGAATGCTGGAAGTCAACGAAGATGCCTGGGAAATCGTGAGTTTCGACAGCGACAGCAATGTACCGATCTCTTATATGAAGCCGGTTTTAGCTGCCTAGGAGTTGTAGGTTAGGCAGCCCTTCTACCTAAAGCACTGATCTTTATAGAATTATGTCTGGTGAGGGCGTTACTGCTACATTCCCTTCGTTGGCCTTGGATATTAATAAATTCGCTCTGTAGACTAGTTAATGAAGATTATTCTGGTAGATCAGCGTCATGGCCGATCTAGAACAATCGTCCTCAAGGGATGGGTAAAGGCTGCGCTGTCAGTCTGTTTGCTGGGTGCTCCGGTGGCCCTCGGCGCACTCGGATATCAGCTCGCAATTTCCCACAATCCTGCACATTTTGATGAGCAGACCGCCATCAATTGGGAAACCCGTCTGCAGCAGCAGGACTTGCAATTGGAAGAGATCAAGCTAAGTTCTCAGGAACAACTGGAAGCGTTGACTCGCCGGCTTGCTACCATGCAGGCGCAATTGCTTCGCCTGGAGGCAGTGGGAGATCGAATAGTATCGGTTGCTGATCTCGATCAGGATGAGTTTGATTTCAGCCAGGCCGTGGCGGTAGGCGGTCCCGAGTCTGACTCCGCGGTGGACTATACCGTTCCGCAATTCATGGACGCCATAAACCAGCTCGAAATCCAGCTTGACGAACGTGAGCAGCAGCTCGAGATGCTGGAAGGCTTGTTGGTAGGCAGACAGGTACAGGCTGACCAGGAAGTAACAGGTAGACCTGTTGAGCGTGGTTGGATTTCTTCACGATTTGGACGTCGCGCCGACCCCTTTACGGGACAACTTTCTAACCATCTTGGTATCGATTTCTCCAGCACCAGGGGGACGGATATCAATGCGACAGCTGCAGGAGTAGTGACCTGGTCTGCGCAAAAACAGGGTTATGGCCTGATGGTTGAAATCACCCATGCCAATGGCTTTCTTACCCGTTATGGGCATGCTGACGAGTTGCTGGTAGAAGTCGGCGAAATTGTCAGGAAAGGTCAGACCATCGCATTGGTTGGGAACAGTGGTCGCTCTACAGGGCCGCATGTTCATTTTGAAGTCTTCAAGAACGGTCGGGTAGTCGATCCCGCGTCCTACATCAACCGCACCGTTCGATAATTGTTTTTCCCCTAAGATCACTCTCGCGCGGCTTGCTACAAGCGGTGCGGAGCAGTTATATCCGGTCCTCGATCCTCATTCACAGAAAGAACGAACATTAGAATTATGAGTGGAAATTTTTTAAGCAAGATATTTGGTAGCAGTAATGCCCGAAAATTGAAAAAAATCCAGCGCAAGGTAGAGGCAATCAATGCGCTGGAGGCCGAATTGGAGAGGCTCTCCGATGAGGAGTTAAGAGCACGCACCCCCGATCTGCGAGGACGATACGAAGGGGGAGAATCGCTGGATGCGATTTTGCCTGAGGCTTTTGCACTGGTCCGGGAAGCCAGTAAACGAACACTCGGCTTGCGGCATTTTGATGTACAGATGGTGGGCGGCATTGTCCTGTTCGATGGCGATATCGCAGAGATGCGAACCGGGGAAGGAAAAACTCTGGTTGCCACATTGCCGGCTTACCTGATTGGTCTCACCGGCGAAGGAGTCCACATCGTCACAGTGAACGATTATCTCGCAGAAAGGGACGCAAACTGGATGCGCCCGATATACGAATTTCTTGGATTAAGTGTGGGAGTCATTAAATCGGGCCAGGGATCCGAAGAGAAAAGGGCTGCCTATCAAAGTTCCATTACTTATGGCACCAATAATGAGTTTGGTTTCGACTACCTGCGTGACAACATGGCCTTTCGTCTTGAAGACAAGATGCAGAAGTCGCTCAATTACGCGCTCGTAGACGAAGTTGATTCGATTCTCATTGATGAGGCAAGAACTCCGCTCATTATTTCAGGTGCGGCTCAGGATAGTTCCAAGCTGTATGTGGCGGTTAACAAGTTGATACCCAAGCTCGAGCGAGGAGAGCTGACGCAGGAAGAGCGTATGACTGCCAAGCTCGATCCGAACTATCGGCGGCAGGAGAGCGGCCACTTCACAGTAGATGAGAAAGCACGGCAGGTTGAGTTGACCGAAGCCGGGCACGAGTTTGTCGAAGAATTACTGGTGAAAAATGGTCTATTGACTGAAGGAGAGAGCCTGTACGCCGCAACGAATCTTAATTTATTACACCATGTCCATTCGGCGTTGCGAGCACATAACCTGTTCCACCGGGATGTAGAATACATCGTAAAGGATAAACATATTGTGCTCATCGATGAGCATACCGGCAGGACCATGGAAGGGCGTAGATTGTCGGAAGGATTACACCAGGCGCTGGAAGCCAAGGAGGGTCTCGATATCCAAAGCGAGAGCCAGACCCTCGCATCAACGACATTTCAGAATTATTTCCGACTTTATAACAAGCTGGCGGGAATGACGGGTACAGCAGATACCGAGGCGTTCGAGTTCAAGCAGATCTACAATCTGGATGTAGTGGTTATACCGACCAATCAGCCAATGGTAAGAATTGATGCCAATGATTTGGTGTTTCTTTCGATTGAGGAAAAATTTGACGCCATCGTTCATGATGTCAAAGAGTTCAGTGACAAAGGCGCCCCGGTGCTGGTTGGAACTGCTTCAATCGATACTTCAGAAATACTCTCCGCCAGGCTGAATAAAGACAAGATTCCACACGAAGTATTGAATGCCAAGTTTCATGCCAAGGAAGCGCAGATCATTGCCCAGGCCGGGAGGCCGGGAGTAGTTACCATCGCCACTAATATGGCGGGGCGCGGAACAGATATTGTGTTGGGTGGTAACTGGGAGGCAGAATTGGCCGCTCTGGAAAATCCGACCGATCAACAGAAAATGGAAATCAAGGCTGACTGGCAGAGACGCCATGATCAGGTCATCGAGGCCGGAGGTCTGCATATAGTTGGAACAGAAAGGCACGAGTCACGTCGCATAGACAACCAGCTGCGAGGACGAGCCGGCCGTCAGGGTGATCCGGGTTTTTCTCGGTTCTATCTATCGCTGGAAGATAATCTTATGCGCATATTTGCGTCCGATGGAGTTAGAAACTTCATGCGCAAACTCGGCATGGAGAAGGGAGAAGCTATCGAACACCGAATGGTGACTCGATCCATTGAGAAAGCGCAGCGCAAGGTTGAAGGTCGTAACTTTGATATTCGTAAACAACTGCTTGAATTCGATAATGTCGCCAATGATCAGCGAACCATAATATATCGTCAGCGGAATGAGCTGATGGCCAGTGA
>Ga0181593_10000484_pt1 | contig 34700 bp, 36 predicted proteins | sample 071ome_19_FD_133756 | JGI IMG/M metagenome (GOLD analysis project Ga0181593, IMG submission 133756) | Coastal salt marsh microbial communities from the Groves Creek Marsh, Skidaway Island, Georgia - 071413AT metaG (megahit assembly) | ecosystem: Environmental > Aquatic > Marine > Intertidal...
GAGATGGACGGCTTCGAGCCAAATCAAAAAGTGGTGGTAATGGCAGCAACAAACCGGCCAGACGTACTCGACCCAGCACTTCTACGTCCGGGTCGGTTCGATCGAAGAGTAACTATTGATCTACCAGACCGAGATGACCGAGAAGCAATCCTCAAAGTGCACGCACGAAAGAAGCCACTTCAAGAAGATGTTAACCTTTCGATTATTGCTCAGAGAACTCCAGGATTTTCTGGAGCAGACCTCTATTCGCTTATGAATGAAGGAGCAATTCTTGCAGCGCGTGAAAACAGAAAGAAGGTAGGACAGTTTGACCTCATCCGCTCAATAGAAAAGGTGATGCTTGGCCCAGAGCGAAAGAGTCATGTCCTCAGCACACGAGAGAGAGAAATTACGGCGTACCATGAAGCAGGGCACGCGCTCGTAGCGTCAGTACTTCCATACGCAGACCCAGTACAGAAGATTTCTATCATTTCTCGTGGGCGTGCAGCAGGGTACACACTCAAGCTCCCAGATAGTGACCGTCGCTTCCAATCGAAGAAGGAGTTTCTCGATGATATTGCGATGACACTCGGTGGATACGTTACAGAGGAAATGATTTTCGATGACCTCACGACTGGTCCTTCAAACGACATCCAAGTGCTTACGAGCCTTGCACGCGATATGGTCACTAAGTACGGTATGAGTGAAAAGCTTGGACCGGTAGCCTTGAAGGGAACTGGAAAACATGAAGATTCAAATTACATTTCACTTGAAGTTGCAAAAGCTATCGACGAAGAAGTGTCAGCAATTATTGAAAACGGTAAAGCACGAGCAAAAGAAATTCTCTCAAAAAATCGACCAGCACTCGATGCGATTGCAAAACGGCTCCTTGAAGTAGAAACACTTGAGCGGGAAGAGTACGAAACTATTCTTAAGGAGCACAATGTGAAGATTGAAGATGCATACAAAGAGATGATTGAGAAAGGGGAGCGAGTAGGCGACCCATCAAAGACACTCGACCCAAGCACCGATGTGCTCGCACACAAAGAAGAGGGCAAATAGTTTTCCCCAAGGGTCTGGTTTACACAAAATCAGTTACACGTAAAATACAAAGTAATGGAGGTCAGCCCGCAAGGGCTGGCCTTTTGCGTGTGTTCACGTCCATTACTTACTAGTTACTAATAATAATTATGCAATAGAACTATGTATACATCGATTACACATATCAACCTCAAGCAGATAATGCTGCGGACTACGATTATCTCCTTGGCGTTGATGATTGGCGCGCTCTTCTTTACACAAAGTGCGCACGCACAAGGGAAGCCAGAGTCGCCAGGGAAATCTGAAGTTGCGAAAAACAAATCGTATTCAGATGACGACTCGGAAGCTGAAGAAGAAGGGTCAGAAGATGACGATGATTCTGATGACTCAAATGGGAAGTCGAAAGAAATTAAACGAATGACACTACGAGCACAAGAAGCAATTGCTCGAAATCTCGAAAGAGGTGTTGGGTCAGAGCAGCGAATGCTAACGCTCAGTCGTGTCCTCGAACAATTGGTCGAAATTTACAATCGTCTAAACGACATTGAAGATGATGGTGGAGATGATACTTCATCGACATCACCACTCATTGTTGAGCCACTGTCACAAGCAGCAACAGTTGTTGATGCAAATCCTGATTACGCTATGTTCGAATTTGAAGTAGATGTAACAGGGTATGATACTGACGTTATTGTTCCTGAAGATGGAGTTGTATTTAGTATCCTTATAGGTACCAGTACTACAGAAGTGGTAACAACAGGAACTACGACACTTACCGTTACATCGACAGGAAGCACTACGCCTGATGGTTTCCTTGTCGCAGAAGCAGAAACCGATACCCTTACTGTGCAAGTAAGTTATGAACCAGCTGAAGCTGGAACATACCGACTTCAACTTGATTCAATTATGTATGATGAAAGTGAACTCGAACTTACTCCAGCAGAAGAGTACCAAACAGACGCTGTTGAGATTTCTTAGCAGAAAAGCTACGTTGTATTGAAAACCCGCGCCTCCAGCGCGGGTTTTTATTATGTATTTTCTCTTCCAACAATAACTCCGTCCTCCATGTAAATAATTCGATTACAGTATTTGGTGTACTCGTCTTCGTGCGTCACCATAACAATAGTCTGCCCTTGTTTGTTGAGATCTCCCAGTAAATCAATCACTGCTCCTCCTGAAATACTGTCGAGGTTTGCGGTTGGTTCATCTGCAAAAATTATTTTTGGTTCGCAGGCAAGCGCCCGTGCAATTGCAACGCGTTGTTGCTCACCACCTGAAAGCTCTGCGGGAAGATTGTTATGCTTGCCTTCAAGACCAACAGATATAAGTGCGTTGTCCGCAGCTTCGACGCTACTTTCCCAGTGCTTGCCCTGCATGAGAAGTGGCATCATGACATTTTCACGAGCTGAAAGGTCAGGTACGAGAGCATAGTCTTGGAATACATATCCAAGTGTATTGAGACGAAACTTTGTTCGAGCTTTCTCTTCGAGCATGCTCACATCTGTTCCATCGATAACAACACTCCCTTCAGTCGGTGTGTCGAGAACAGAGAGTTGGTACATGAGTGTTGATTTCCCAGCACCAGATTTTCCCATGATGGCAACAAACTCACCTTCATGCACATGCATATCTATTCCTTTTAGAATATGCACTTCCAAATCACCCTTACCAAACTTTCTATGAATATTTGTTGCTTGAATTATTTCGTTCATACGCTATTTTCTCCCTAAGATTGAATTAAGAGTGTTTTGCCTAACGATAAGCCACGCAGGAATAAAACCAGCTACCAGGGTTACTATAAACAAAGTCACAAACTTCCAAAATGTTGTTTCTGGTTCTGCTGAGAGAATACCGTCACTGAAAGGGAATTGAATGGGATTTTCTTCAAAGTACGGAACAAGAAATCCGTAGGTGAATAGAGCTCCAAGGAATGAGCCAGCGAGTGCGTAAAATGCTGCCTGCATGACATATGCAATTTCAATCACACGTCTATCGATACCGATTCCCTTGAGGATTCCAATATGTCTCCTTCTTGAAACCGCATTAATGAAGATAATGATAAAGATGGTGATTGAGGCCACCACGAGTCCAATCGAGCCAATGAAACTACCCAACACATTGAAGGTGTTTTTAATATCAATCAAAAACTTGGGGAGACTTTCTTCAAAAGTCTGTATCTTTGCATACCGCCCGAGCTCACCTTCTCGAATGTTGTTAGCAACCGCTAAGTTCTGTGATGGTAGGTTGGTTCGCATAACAATTTGATCAGCGTTCCTATCGAGCCTTCCGAATATTCTTCTAAATTCTTTCTCGGGTATATATGTTGAGAAGTTTACTTCGTCCACTTTTGATTCAATGACTCCCTTTACAATAAATTCTTTTGAAATATCCCCGTAACTCAACCGCACCGTGTCACCAGTTTTAACATCGATACTATCAAATACATCACCAAAGAGCTCAGCATATTCTTTAAGGTAGTACGCTCCAATGAGAATATACCCCTCTTCATCAGCTCGCAAATACTCTCCATCTCTTAAGATGGATGCAAGTGATGACATCGTATCTTCTTGGGTTGGATCAATGCCGGTCACGACAACTGCTGCCGTGTCACGTTCACCAGAAAGGTCGCGCCTCTCTTTGTAGTTTGCTTCGAGTATTGCGTTTCCTGAGTATCGAACTGAATACGTGTTGATTTCTGGATATGTCTCAATGGACTGTACAAAGGACATTGTCTCAAGAATCCTATCCTCGTCATCAAGTGGCGTAACTATGATGTCACCAAGCGCATTTTCTCGCACCGCCCGTTCAGCTCCTTCAATAAGCCCCACCAGAATTCCTGATACTGCAATGAGGTTGAGGAACGTAAGCATCATCACAAACACAATGAGGAGTGTTGTCCATTTGCTGGCACGTTGAATTTGCCTAAATCCAAGAAGGATTCCAATACGAAGCGCGCGCATATTACTCTAAGAGTGGAGCAACGAGTGTGTCGCCCTCGTTAAGGCCTGTAATCGCTAGGTATCCATCATTACCAACAAACTCAACGGTGATTGTGGTTTCGACTTGCGCATTTCCATTTTTAAGGAGGACCGCAGTTTCGCCATCGTCATTTTTATAACTATAGCGTTTTGGTATTTTGAGCACAGCATCTTCTTTTCGTGCCAAAATCTCAACATCGGCATTAAGACCAGAACGTATCCAATCCGGTACTTCATCGAGGGTAATCGTTGTTTCAAAGTAGGCAACTCCGTCAATTTCAGTTGCAAGAGGTGAGACAAATGTAACGGTACCTTCAAATACAACATCTTGATTCGCATCAAAGACAACGGTAGCTCGCTGGTCTTTATACACTTTTCGAATATCAATCTCAGGGATTCGAGCAGTAAGTTCAAATGCGGTATCAGCAAGCACTGTAATGATAGGTGAGACTCCTGCAGTTTCACCTGGGAGAATATCGACATCAGTTATCATACCTTCAAAGGGTGCCACGATAGATTTTTCTTCAATTTGAGCGTCGATTGCCGCAATTGCAGCAGCAGCTTGGTTGATGTCTGCTTGTACTTGACGTAATTCTTCTGTGGTTGGAGCTGCGTTTGCAAGGGTTGCTTGTGAGCGTGCAAGTGTCAGGGCATCTTGTGCTGATTGGAGTGCTGTTGCTTGGGTTTGTTTTGCAAGGTCGTATGCGTTTTTGTATGTCACATAGGTAGCACTTTCTGTATTAGGAACTTTAAGAACCCATTTTTTATTTGAATAGATGTCACCTTCAGTGAATTGAATGTAGAGTCCACAGTTGCCTAGTCGTGCAGGTTGTCTTGTATACGCTGCAGCAGTGCCTGTTTCGAGCCCACTATAGCGGTATGAATATCCAGATGATGCTTCAGAAGCATAGGATTCAATATTGTAGACACCCTCTTCCTCACACGTATAGTTTCCGGTAATTGTTGGAGCTGTTGCTCGCGTATCTGCTTTCTCTGCAAGTATTTCTAAGTCATTCGAAAGGAGCGCAACCCGTGCATTTTCAACTTTCTCAGCCTCAAGCGCAACTGTTTCAGCGTAGGAGGCTTCAGCGGTCGCAACCGATACTGATGTTACTTCACGAGCTTCATCTCGTGGCCCTGAAACAAGTTCATCATATGACGCTTGCGCTTTACTAAGTCGCGCCACTGCTTCTGAACGTTGCGCCACCAGTGTACGTGAGCCAAGCGTTGCAAGTAAGTCACCTTGTGCAACCACATCTCCCTCGCTTACAAACACGTCAGTCACAATACCAGTGGTAGGGAATGAAAGATTCGCGGTGTTTTTTGCTTCTACGAAGCCAGAAATGGAGACCGTCTCAGCAACTTGTCCTCGCTCAACTCGGTATGTTTCTTGCTCGACGTCATTTGTTTTTGCATGAAAAAGAGCATACCCGCCGACCGCAATCACAGCAACGAGTAAAAGAAAAAGCTTCAAAGACTTAAAGGGAAGAAACAAGAGTTTCATTACTAAAAGTATACCGTAGAACAGTAAGGAAGTCGTATCTAAAATGGGGAGTTTCTCATTAAAAACCTAGTCCGCCGACTTGGACTCGAACGGGGTCATAATTTTATTAAGTATAAAAATTATGACAGACCTAAAATAATAGTCGCTACGCTCGTTTATTTTAAGCCACCACGGAGTGTATGAAAAAATGTGTTTTGTCCGCCGACTTGGACTCGAACCAAGGACCACGGAGGTATAAGCTCCGCGCTCTACCAACTGAGCTATCGGCGGACAAAAAACACTTTTTCATACTTCTTCATATCGAAACCCATATTCTAACTGGCTCTTATCGGTTTCTCAGCTCAAATTGTAAGCTTCCGCGCACTACTTGAACAAACGAAGGGAAACGTAAAAGTTTACTTTTATGTTACCTGAGTGCAGTTCAAGAAAGCTTTGCTTACCAACTGAGCTATCGGCGGGTACAAATCAAAGCTGATTTGTGTCATAGACTATATCGTATTGCGCTTAGACTTACAATTATATAAAAACCCGGCATCCAATGGATGCCGGGCGTGTGCTTCGCGCCTGCCTGTGTGTAGGGGGCATGACACGTTCCTAGCAATTAAAGTGTAGCACTGGCATGATTAGTGTCAACTAAGTAAAAAACCCCTAACACCGAAGTGTTAGGGGTTTTTGGGTGTGTCGAGCTCTAAGAAATGTATCAAGGGTTAGTTGTAGGTCAAGCACTGACGATGCAGTGCCAGCATAAGGTTTACATTACCTCCTTATTATTTATTAGATGCTACGTTCCTCTTTGGAGAACAATGCCTATCTTCATTGCTGAAGCGACTATTCCAATATACTCTTCAGACAAAAAGTGTCAATTTAGTTATGCAAAACATTAAAATAGCCTCCCAATCAACACAAACTTCGGTCGATTGAGAGGCTACCTGTTGTCCACCCCAGGTTTGTTAGAACATTCATAACAGTTCCTAGAGTTTAAGGTTTCTGCCACATACACTGCATGGGCATTAAAATAAATTTAACACGGAATATATTAGAAACACAAACAAAAACCCAGAGTAATTAAACTCTGGGTTCGCGATGATTGGTCTTGGAGTCATCACTCTCATGGCCCGATGCCATGATTTCTCCTTGGGCGCGTCGTTTCCGACTGCATGCTCGTCTGTTCTCGTAGGCGAATATTCAACAGAGTATCTAAAAGCGCATTTTGACAATTACTTTCCCGATACCAACTATTGTGTACTCTGGTCGCACGTTTCCGTGTCGACTTCATACCGCTTCACCGTGCGTCTCCTGCTGTAGGTCAGTACATCAGAAGGGCAGTGTTGAGATGAAAAGAACAGATTGGAACCTTTGGTTCCGCGTCTTTAACACTCCTCAGTGTTAATTACATTATATCATATTGTTGTTTTCTTGTCAAGTACTTCGACAAGAAAACAAGAGTTGTGGCCCGGTGTGTTATGAAGGTATGTCTCAAGCGACTATCCTATCAGCCGGTATACGACCCACCGACCTATGGCACCGAAGTGCTGGTCTGGGCCACAACTATTTAATATTATAGCATATCAAGAATATATGTCAAGTACATTTCACAGCTTAAAATATAGCTTTTTTGAGCTGCTTCTTAAAAATAGGCAAAATTGCATGCAATTTTGCCTAATTACTCCATGTGCAGGGTTTGTGATAGTGAAGCTATTTTGTGAGCGATTCCAGAATGTTTTGCGAGCGTAGCGTCTTTTTTAATAAGTTTCTGCGCTTCGTCTCGCGCAGCTTCTACGAGCTTGATGTTTTTGATAGCTTCCATACCCAAATCGGTAAGGCCTGACTGTTTTCCGCCGTAGAGTTCACCACTTCCGCGGAACATAAGATCATGTTCCGCCAGTTCAAAGCCATTTTTTGCCGTCGTTAGCGCCCCCAGCCTATCTCTTGTTTTGTCACTCTTGCTATCGCTTACTGCAAAACAGTACGGTTGGTGCGTACCGCGAATGACACGTCCGCGAAGTTGGTGAAGTTGCGCAAGGCCAAAGCGCTCCGCGCCTTCGATGATGATGTTTGTTGCATTTGGTACATTGACTCCCACCTCAACCACCGATGTCGCAACGAGGATATCTGTGTTGTGTTCTGAAAATTTTTTCATGATGGCTTCTTTTTCGGCAGGTTTCATCTTGCTGTGAAGAATATCTATTTCATAGTCTTGAAACACATCCTTTTTAAGTCGCTTCGCTTCTTCTTTTACTGATTTTACATTGAGTGCTGTCTGTTTCTCTGGATCAGGTTCGTCAATACGCGGACAGATGACGTACGCCTGCCTACCGTCTGTAAGCTCAGAGCGTACATGCTCGTACATTTCTTTTTGTTTATCCTTGGTAATTATTTTAGTGATGACCGGCTTCCGTCCACTTGGCATTTGGTCAAGGAGGGTTATATCGAGGTCACCGTATACGGTAAGCGCAAGTGTTCGGGGGATGGGAGTAGCCGTCATGGAGAGGAGGTGAGGCATACGCTTGTCTTTTCGAGCGAGTCCCATACGTTGCTTGGTACCAAAACGGTGTTGTTCGTCAATAATCGCAAGTGCAAGGTGCTTAAATTCAACTGATTTATAAATAAGCGCATGGGTCCCGATAAGTATTGGAACTTCACCGTTTTGCACCCATTTGAGAAGTTGTGGTTTTGAAATTTTGGTTGGTTTCGTGGGGTCAGTTTTTGAAGGAAATTTCATGCACCCGCTTCCGGTAATCAGACCAATTTGAATAGGGAGATGGTGGAAGTACTCAATAAAGGACTCAAAGTGTTGCTTGGCAAGTATTTCAGTAGGTGCCATATAGGCAACTTGGAGGTTTCCAAACTCTATCTCTTTATCCAAGCCTTCAGGTGGTCGAGAGGTTGCAACAGCGTAGGCAACACTTGCGGCTACGGCCGTTTTCCCACTTCCTACATCACCTTCAAGAAGTCGTGACATTGGGTGGTTTCCACCAAAGTCTTTAAGAATGGCGTCGATTGATTTTTGCTGTGCTGGCGTGAGGGTGAATGGGAATCTCTCTGTGAATGCCTCTAGATGTTTGGTGTCTGTTTTGAAGTTGTAGCTTGATGCATTTTCGGTCGTGGCACGTTCTTGTGCCTTTGAAACTTGAATGTAAAACACCTCTTCAAACGCAAAACGCTTTCGGGCACTTTCTGCATGCTCTGCTTTTTTTGGGGTATGAATCCACCGAAGTGCAGTGTTGAGCGTGGGGAGTTTGTATCGTTTTAGGATTTCTTCTGGGATAGGGTCTTTTACTACATCAAGTACTCCTTTCTCAAAACACTTTTTAACCGTATGAAAAAACCATTTTGAGGTCACTCCTTTTGTTTCTCTGTAGACCGGATATATAGTGTCATCCAAATTCTCCGTGTTCTGAAAAATAGAATCGTGTCTATCGATAGGGAGTTCTTCAAGTTTCTCAACTTCAGGGTTTGCAATATACAGCTTTCCTTCACTCCCAGTGACTTTTCCCGCAAGTTTTACCTGCATGCCATCTGTGAGCATTTTTGCAAGATAGGGTTGGTTAAACCACATAATTTTCATGCGTCCCGAACCATCTTCAATCCAACCTTCTGCAATAGGCACTTTGCTCTTCCACGCTTTGCGGGTTTTGAGTCCTCCGAGCTGCCCAAACACGACCACATCTTCTCCTTTTTGAAGGCCTTTTACCGACTGAATTTCAGAGATATCTTCGTAGCGAGAAGGGAGGTGATAGAGCAAGTCACTAACTGTTGCTATGTTAAGGCGCTTAAGTGCTTTTTCATGCACGGTATCAACTCGAAAGTGTTCAGAAAGTGGGTCAGTTGGTTGCATGATACATTCAATAGTACCAAATTTTGGTGTACCTACACCAATAGCGTATAATACTTCTCACCTATGGCATCAAAAAAAGACTACAACAAACTCGCACTCGCACTGCATAAAAAACTTAAAGGGAAACTCGAGGTTGTTTCAAAGGGTAAACTTAAGACCAAAGACGACTGGAGTACCATGTACACACCTGGCGTTGGAGCGGTTTCAAATCATCTTGCAAAGAAACCGAGTGATGCACGACTGTACACCATGAAAGGAAATTCAGTTGCGGTCATTTCTGATGGTTCTGCCGTACTTGGACTTGGCAATATCGGTGCAATTGCTTCGCTTCCTGTCATGGAAGGAAAATGCGCCATCCTCAAAGAGATGGCAAATATTGACGGTATTCCAATTGTGATTGCATCACAAGAGGTGAATGAGGTTGTTGCAACGATAAAAAATATCGCCCCATCGTTTGGCGCAATTAATCTTGAAGACTTCAGTGCTCCACGGTGTTTTGAGATTGAAGAGCGACTTAAGCATGAGCTCGATATTCCAGTCATGCACGATGATCAGCACGGCACTGCAATTGTGGTGCTTGCAGGACTTATTAATGCTTCAAAAGTAGTAAAGAAAGACATACAGAAACTCAAAGTAGTAATTGTGGGCGCAGGTGCAGCAGGGCATGCAATCGCAAAACTCCTTATACTTGCTGGAGTGAAAGATGTAATTGTGAGTGATAGCGCTGGAGTGATTTATCGCGGAAGAAAAGGACTTAACAAAGCCAAAATTGACCTTTCAAAGATGACCAATCCAGAAAATATAAAAGGTATCGTGGACGATGCAGTAATGGGAGCAGATGTACTCATTGGTGTCTCAGGTCCTGGAACTATTTCTAGTACACATATTGAGCACATGGCAGACGATGCTATTGTCTTTGCGCTCGCAAATCCTATTCCAGAAATAAAGCCAGACGCTGCGCTTCGTGCTGGCGCGAGGGTGGTGGCTACAGGACGTTCTGATTTTCCAAATCAAATTAATAACGCTCTCGTTTTCCCTGGCCTTTTTCGAGGAGCGCTCGATAGGGGTGTAACATCTATCACTGACGATATGAAAGTTGCCGCAGCCAAAAAGGTTGCAGGACTCGTGAAGAAACCAACTGAGAAAGAAATTATTCCAAACGTAAACAACCCAAGACTCGTCAAAACAGTCGCAAGTGTGGTGAAATAAAAAACGCGAGCCCAGCTCGCGTGTTTTATTCTTGAGGAGGTGGTGGAGGATTATCAGGAGGTGGTCCATCTGGGGGAGGACCTTCACCTTCTGGTGGCGAAGGTGTTTGTTCTCCTTGTGGAGGTTCAGGTCTCTCTTCCGTGAACGTTCCATAGAGACATCTATTAACGTATGGGTAGGTGTCAGTAATAATGTACGCGTATTCAGTGCCAAGTCGGACCCCGTTACATCTATCGAGGTCACCCGAATCAATTACAAACTGCCAATCCGACACGAAGGTTCCGTCAGGCGATGTGCTCGCAATTTCAATATCGTACTCTTCGCCCCCAATGTTATATGTGCAGTTTTCACCAGTTCGAACTGTTGTTGAAAGTTCGTAACTTGGTTTGTAAGCACCGCTTTTTGAGTAGTACATAAGATGTCCGTCTCGCGCAAATCCGACATGCACAAGATCATCATCGGTGTTAAGTAGTTCGATAAGTTCGTGCGGTACGCCATGGTAATGATACGTTCCATTTGGTTGTACGTGTGCATTATTTTCATCAAATCCGAGGTCTGCAAGTTCTTGGAAGGCTTCTATGTGATAGGTTTCACCACTTTCACACACTACCTCTTCAGCTGTTTCAGGCTCGAACTTCACACCATTTACTGCTACACCAGGTACACGTACAGGTCGTGCGCTTGTCGTCCGGGTTGGGGTGAGCGGGAAGGTGAAGGTCAGGTTTTGTTCTGTTATTTCATTCGGGTTTCCTTCATTGGGGAATTCACCTGTTTCATGATTTGGAATCGCGTTACTTTTGATAATCCTTTTGTCTCCTTCGACTACCACAATCATCTCTGTACCATATGTATCGTCAAGAATAGTGTAGGTTGAAAGATATGCTGAAGTAATTTCTGGCTTTTCATCAGCGGTTGGAATACGAATCATGGTCTGTTGGTTTTCGGGTGGTGCCTCTGGTTCTTTGATGTCGAGTCCTGCAATCTTTTCTTCGAAACTTTCTTCTTTTGGCTCGTCAATTTCAGAAAATAAAAGCACACCAGCACTTATCACTATGATAATTACAATGACTGAGGCAAAAATGAGTCTGGACATGGTATCGCTAGTATACCTCAAATATCGCAAATGTATGGGTTGTATAGTTTCCCAAGAAGCCTCCAATTACTGTAACCAAGTAACAGGAGTCCAATAAGTGCAAATTCACTTCCATGTAACGGGAGAATAAAAATAAGTCCGGTTGCTCCAATGATACTCAGGAGACTGTACAGAATTGCGCTTCCACATGCTGCGCATCCTATGCCGAGAATGGTTGCAATAAGACCGGTCAGGCTATGTATAGCTGAAATCTTTGGTTTTTCCTTTGTTAGATATCGTTGCAATAGTGTGTGTTGAACAAGTAACACGATGTTTAACCCGAGCAGAAAACCTAGCATGACGATGATGCTGGTGCCAAGGTTTCCATAAAAAGAGGGAAGATGGGTCAGCAGGTTAATGGTGAATTCAAACGTTTTGAACCACGAATCAGTAAGTTCCATGTATGCATAAATACTTTCACCGCTTCGTAAAATGACGGTAATGAGCAAGGTTGCAAACACAAAAAAGAGTATGCCGACTACTTCGAGTGACTTTAGTTTGGTGAGTACCTTGAGACGATGCATGTTCACAAGTATACCAAAAGAAAAAAGGTCGAACCGTAAGACGGTTCGACCTTTTGGAAGACTCAGCTTCCTAGCTTATCCTTTCCCACCATATGGCAAGGGGAGCGCATACACACTTACACTTCCACTCATGGTGTGAATGAGCTCGTTACTTTCTACGAGCTTGGCGGTGAAGCTACCGCCGAGTTCTCGTTCCCCGAGACGAACTGTAAACTCATACAGTTCGTACCCATTCTCCCAGGTAATGATCTGAGGATGGTGTGTGGGAATCTTGACGGTAATCTTAAATTCTCGGTAGATACCATCAGGGCTGGTAGTAATTTCAACTTCAGCCTCATCGAAATACTTCATCCGCCCCGGGATTACACCCACACCTCTTTCTTCATCATATCTTGCTTCTCCTGTGAATAAGATTTCCTGAGCGTAGTCCCAACTTCGATAGCTTCCCTGGCCCTCTTCAACCGTGAACTGGTTAAATTGGTACAGGTACAGACCATCCAATTCCTGTCCACTGGCTAATTGGCCAACAAAGAGGGAAAGGAGAGTCAATGCAACGATATACAGGTTCTTCATGAAAAGCTCCTTGTTTTGTGTGAATAGGTACGCTCGGTTAAAATTATAACATTTTTTGTTAAAAAGTCAACATATACACTATATGATGTATAAAAAAGCCAAACCTGACGGTTCGGCTCTGTGTTTCATCAGTGAAACACAATTGTTATGGTGACTTTTCCGCCTCGAGTATCCTCGAGACCTCCGAGTCTGTCGATGAAGCCACTGTAGTGCCCGCTGATCATCAGCTGGTCCGGAGAGTCGTCTCCAACTACAGAGATAAACGCAGTGATTAAATCGACACCCCAAGGCCTGGGGCTGTTTTCCGAGTAGTATTCAGGTTTTTCAACCGTGACATAAAACAGGGAGTCAGGCTCCTTGAAGCGGTGTGACAACGCCACCTTTGAGAGACCGAGACCGGCAATCTCACCCTCAAATACTACTATTCCTGGTCCTTCATACCCACCAAATATTTCGACAGTGAGGTCAGGCAGGTCCGTATCGGGACGTGTTTCGCCGGTTACTGCATCTGTGATAATCTGTTCAGAAAAATCAAGATACAAGGTCGCGAATGATTGTTGTCCATCTGCAAATGCAGAAGCTGACACAAAAAGTACCAAGGAAGCGATTGCTTTGAAAGATCTCATTAAATTTCTCCTTTGCAACAATGAGAATGGGGGAACAAGTTACCGGGGAATGATATAACATTATCAATAAAAAGTCAAGCATGATTGCTCCAATCTAGGGTTTATGGACAAAGCTAAAAATTTATTGTATTGTGGTAATAGAGTCACATCAATCCGATGTTTGACGTACTTTGGAGGATTCACAGATGGCGTTTACCTATTTGTTTGGTAGGAGCATCTTTATGTTTGGTGCTACTCACATTGCGTTGATTGCGCTGATGAGATGGACTGAGAAGAATATTGATTTTCAGAAGCTTATCAAAGATGTTGACGAGGGATTGGATGCTTTCGTCAAAGAAGTACGCAACAGCAGTGATGAAGTCAAAGGTGAGCTTAAAACATTCTTTGAAGAGCTCAACAAGCTAAAAGGCCTGGAGTCGAACAAATTGCTCAATCTTGAGGATGTGACAACGGTTGTCACTGAATTGTTGAGAGCATACCGAGCACTGCCCGAACTCATGAGAAAGTCTATAAACCAATGTATTGATGTTGAGGAGTCCCTCAAATCAATCATGAAAAAGGCGTACTCAGTGCAAGGGTGGGCGCTCATTGGCGTTAAGCCAACTGACGAGCAGTCACTAAACAGCTACTTAGCGCAGCAGTATAAAGGCTTGCATTACCTGGGTTGTGCTGAAGAGCGGGTAAACCTCGAGGATTTGTCTGAGCTCATGTGCAACCTTTCGCATTTTCATAGTCAGCTGGGTCGGCATGAGGATATGCTCATGGTTGCCTGGATTGAAAATGCTGGAGTCGATAAAGCACCACTCGAACGAGTGTTGTCCTTGATTCCTGAAGTCATTCAAAATGAACTCAATAACGAGTGCATTGCGTATGCGCTTGGTGAAAACGTTGATATTGATTTTGACACTGTGTTCAAAATGAGAGCGTAACGAATGATCATAAAACCCAACGCCCCGCGATGATTCGCGGGGTTTTTTGTAAGTATCGTATTCAATCGTCTCCTTTTGTATGTACCGCAATGAGAGTTACCATATTGTTCCTCATCCGTTCGCCATTTTTGTTGCGGGCATGGGTGGTCGTTTCTTTGACTGAGAGTTCCTTGATGTCCCAATGAGCATAGAGCGCTCTCAGCTCTTCCTCACTCGGATAGAATCTGCCTGTTGTTTTGTTTCTTTCATACAATCCACCCTGATTAGAAAACGTACTAATTATATGTACACCATCATCTGATGTGTGTTCTTGCGCATGAGCGATTAGTTTAGTCGCGTCCTCTGTATCCATGTGGTGCAGAACAAACGTAATAATGATTGAATCAAATATTTCATCAATATTTTCATTCGTTATATCAACAACATGTGTATCTATGTGTACGCCACGTTCTTTTGCAGTCGTATCGAGTCTGTCGAGTCCAACTTTAGAAATATCATATACCGATACAGTATATCCCTGTTCTGCAAGATAGAGTGCATTGCGACCTTCTCCACCACCCACGTCCAGTACCGTACCTTCAGGTAGGTAATCTGAGAGTTTTTGGACCGCGCTCTCAGGTCTACCTCCACCAAATACATCTTTTTCTGCAGTGTACAAACTGTCGTATTGGTTCTTTATTTTTTCGTTCATGTATTTTGATTATATCGCAAAGTTAACACAAGGTGATTTTGGACTTTTATTTTTTGTTTAGTAATGATATGAGGGCACCCAATCTCCAAGAACACTCAGACACAACATCAAAAGAGGCTTCTCCAAACGGTTTTTTGAAAAAGTTGTGCAATAGCCATAATGGGGTAAGACACATATTAGTTACAGTGAATGACTCGAAAGCGGGTGGGAGTGCCCCAAGGTTATCCTTGTGCTTTAAAAACACTCCCTTCGTCCAGTACCCACCCCAGAAGTACTTTTGAAAAACCGAATGTAGGGTGTCTGCATGACGGTGACTCACGACATTTGATATCAAAAATTTTATTTTTACTTTGCTCCTTATTCTTAAATACAAGTCAAGATCCTCAGCTTGTCTGAGGTTTTTATCAAACACATCGCCTGTGAATAGTTTTTTCTTATACGCAAAATTTTTGGTATCAATATGTGCAATGTAAGAGTTGTGAACCAACTGGGTATAGAATCTTGTGTCAGCTTTTTGAATATTCATAGACCAAAAGTTTTGAATATAATCTGTCTCAAAGCCCATAACTGCCAACTCGCCGTCATCTACAATCGGCTTGATAAGTGTCGAGATCCAATCTTTGGATACAACACAGTCTGAGTCGGTCATGGCAACGATGTTGCCTTTAGCATATGAAATACCTTTGTTTCTTGCTGCGGCAGGAGATTTGTATGATTCGAAGAGGTATACAACTCTCGGGTCATTTTTCTGAAATTCTTTGATAATTTCTCTGGTCCTGTCTGTTGAGTTATTGTCAATTATAAGCAACTCAAAATTTCGGTATGTTTGACAGAGTATTGATGTAATACATTCTGCAAGGGTTGTCTCCCTATTAAATACTGGCACGATTATGGAGACAAGATTACTTTGCATATTCGATCAGTTTTTTTATTTTTGTAACAAAGTTTTCGGTGTCAAACTTGCGAGCCCGCTTTATGCAGGCTTTGCTGAATATGTCTGGTGCCTTAGATATCTCCTCAATTGCAGAGATTAACGTGTCTACTGAAATATCATCAATCAGAATTCCTGTTTCTCCTGCAATTACTGTTTCTTTGTACCCACCTTCATTTGCGGCAATAATCGGCTTTCCTGATGCCATTGCTTCTACGAGTGTAAGTCCAAAGTCTTCATCAATTGCTGTTGCAATGAAGCCTTTGCATGTTGCATAGAGATTTCGTAACTCACGTTCACTTACCCAATGGAGTATTTCAACGTTGGTTGGTTTGATTGACTCTAGGTACTTTTTGTGACGTACAAAATGCTTCGACTTTTCATATGAGCCTACGATGACGAGGTGCTCGTTTGGCATTTTTGAAAAAGCATCCATTTGCATGTCAATGCGCTTATGAGGAATGAGTCGATTTACTGACAACCAAAAATTTTTATGGGGAAGAGAGAGCTGTACTGCGCTGTATCTACTGGCGGGTAAATGACTGTACCGTTTTTGCGTAGAAATTTTCTAAGTCGCTTTGATGTATTTTTTGAGTTACATGCAAATTGTTCTACATGGTTTACATACCGTCTTTTGAGAAAACGATTGTACATAACCCAGATATCAAAAATTGGACGTTGCCACCATGTAATCATCTGTTCTCTCACGTATTTGTATGAATCCCAAAGTTCTCGTGTTGGAGAGTGGACGTACCAAAGATTGGGCTTGTGATTTACTGCTCCTGACATTGCCCAGTCACCTGCAATAACGTAGAAATCGTACGTCTTGCCTAGTTCGAGTCTTCGAAACAACCGTAAGGCTTTTTGTTGCCTAAAGGGAGCGTTTGTAGGAACGGTGCCAATTGAAATTGGACAGACACCAGTAAAGCCCATCTTATCAATCTTTTCTTGGTCGACGTTTGTTGTATAAATTGTTGCACCCAGTTCTCGGGCTAGAATGAGACTCACAAGCTCTGCTCCGCCAATATTGTCCATGTAATTATGAAAAATTGCGACTTTCATTCTGTTACTGTTTTAGAGGTGTATTCTACTAAGCGTAACAAATCCTCAACGCCGACTGAAGTTTTGTAATCGAAGTATATCAAAGCTAGCACAAGACAGGTGTCTCGTGCTAGTTCTAAACGGCGGAGAGTAAGGGATTCGAAGCCTACAGCTTCAGTATAGGTTGTCGCGATTTAAGAAATCGCTGGCAACCTTTTCGAATCCCTTCCTGCTCACGAAATGATAATTCAATCGGATGGTTCCCATCCATCCTCATGAATCATTGCGGAGAGTAAGGGATTCGAACCCTTGAAGGTGTTTAGACCTTACCTCGTTAGCAGTGAGGCGCTTTCGACCACTCAGCCAACTCTCCGTGTATTTAATTGCGAATCGTTGGCTGAGTGGTGTTGAACCACAAACCTTCTCTTCGAAAATGTGTGAAAAGAGAATACCATATTTTTACCCATTGTTACAAAGTACCGATAATGGTTATTATATGAAATATGAATGTTTGGAATATATACGAGATTACAACCGAGCACACACTTATACACGGTGTCATGCTCCGAGGAAGACTGCGTAAGTGTGCGCTCGAAAAAGAGATTGATTTTTTGACAGAGAATGCAAGTGATAAGGAAAATTGTGTACGCTTTGCACTCCATGATGACAAAGAGCTGTCTTTATTTACAACGTATCTAAAATCCATTATTCCCGATGTGCACATAGAGTGTGTAGAGAGTAATGGAGCAAATCCTGTTCTCTCAAAGCTCAAAGTTAATGACGAGTCTCGATATACATTGTAGTTAATGCGCGAGCGCAAGGAGCGTTATCGAATTTGGATTATGTTCTATAAGTGATGTCCGCGCGCTACGGAGGGTCGCTCCAGTTGTCGTTACATCATCGACTACTAGCACATGTTTGTTTTTGATTTGGTCAGCCTTATGAACTCGAAAGCTGTTTTTCATATTTTCAAACCGTTCTGTTTTCTCGAGTGATGTTTGGGGGGCAGTATGTTTTGAGCGTACGAGAATCTGTTCACTAATGTTGAGCGTCTTTCTGTACCGAGATTCAAATAAAATTTCAGTCACTTGGTTGAAACCTCGTTCTCGTTTCCTTCGAGATGAGAGCGGAAGGGGAATGACAACATCAAAATCATCGATGTGATTTTGTATATAGGCATCAAAGACAGTAGCAAGTAATCGATTTGCTCTCGATGAGCCATGAAATTTTGCTTCATGCACGAGCGCGCGAATAATTTCGTTTTGATAGCTGGAGAGCGAGACTATTCCATTGTTGTTTTGTTCTCGAGTAAGCGACAGTACTACTTCTGGTGAAGCGTTTCTCACTGTAAGCATGTCACCCGAGGGTGGGAAGAGTGCATCGAGTAAACTCATGAACAGTTTTTGCATAGAAGCAGGTTACCATTTCCTTTGTGAATGCTAAAATAAACCCAAAGTATGGCATTTAGTTTATCGTCGCTCACAGGAGCCTTCAAAAAAAAGGAAGTGATCAAGAGAGGTCCTGCCAATTCATATATTGGACTTGATTTTGGTACTTCAGCAATTAAAGTAGTGCAAATAAAAATAGTGAAAGATGTGCCAACGCTTGAGACGTACGGAGAGCTCCAGCTTGGACCGTATGAAAATTCAGATATTGGGCGCACTACTCATCTCCCCAACGCAAAGCTCGTTGATGCTGTTGTGGACGTGATGCGCGAAGCTTCAGTAACGGGAAGTCGGGCAGGGTATGCTATTTCATACAACAGTAGCTACACCAATATGATTCCTATTCCTACACTTGACCAAAACCAAATCGATTCGATGCTCCCTGTAGAAGCTCGAAAGTACATACCAGTGTCGCTCACGCAAGTTGATTTAGACTGGGTGCCTATAAGCATTGATGAAGAAAAACACACCACAAACATCATGCTTTCTGCAGTATATAAAGATGCGGTAACGAAGTATCACAATATTGTATCGGGAGCCGAACTTCGTTCGCTTGCAAGTGAAATAGAAATTTTCAGTACCGTGCGTTCAGTGGCGACCCCAGAGGATACTCTCATTGCAATCATTGATTGCGGCGCGTCTTCAACACGTCTGTATATTGTTGAAAATGGAATGGTACAAAAAACCCACAGCGTATTGCTTTCAGGCGTAGGTCTTACAGAAGCGATTGCTAAGGAGCTTGAAATAGACTTTGAGCGTGCGGAGGAAATCAAAAGGGCGTATGGACTTCATGGAAAAGAAAATGATTCTCGCATTCAGAAGACCATTGTCCATAACTTAGAGAGAGGTTTTAGAGAGTTCCACACAGTATTGACTCGATATGAAACAGAGCACGATAAAAAAATCGAAAAAGTTATCCTTAGTGGCGGTGGAGCACAGTTACAGGGATTGGTTACGTATGCGTGTGATATGTTCACGAGGCCAATTCGAAGCGCACATCCCTTTGAGAAAATTGCATACCCTGCCTTTCTTGAGGATACGGTGAAGGAAGCGGGACCGTCATTTGCAGTGTCAATTGGTATTGCACTCCGTCTTGCACTTGAATCGTAATCGTATTGTCCACAGCGATATAGGTATACTCTCGTATAGTGTGACGGTATAATATTCTTAATGCCTTATATACCGCGTTCTTCTGCATCTGGAGGGAGAGGTGCGAGCGCCATTCCCAAAATTGTTAAGAAAAAACACACATTTCGTGTTTTTGGTTTTATTGCGTCAGTCATGATTGCAGGTGCTTTTCTGAGCATCATTGGAGCATTTGGATATAAATTCTTTATTGACGGGCAGTTGAGTAATGCAAAGGAAACTCTTGAAGAATTGAGCGCAAGTGAAAAAGATTTGGGTGATAGAATTGCACGCATCGAAACATTTAATGCGCAACTTACACTTGCTGAATACTTGATTGATAATCACCTTGCGCCATCGAAACTATTTGGCCTTTTAGAGCAGGGAACAAAAGAAAGTGTTCAATACACAGGCTTTAGCTACACCTATGATCCAGGATTCCAAGTACTCCTCAACCTTACCGGAGGGACAGATGAGTTTAATTCTGTTGCCTTACAAAATAACGAAATGAAAACTGAGGACAGCGTGTATACCGAATACCTTATTGCCGGTATCAGTAATACCGTTTCTGTAGATGAAGATGAACCAGTAGGTTCAGAGTCTTCTGAAGAGGTCGAGCATCCAGTAACCTTTAACTTTAGTGGTGATGTCGATACATCACTTATACAGTATACAGGCAGGGAATTGTCACAGGCAATAGAGGAAAGTCTCCCTACACAGTTTAGTGAACAGAATGAGGGCGATGCTCAGCCTGAAATAGAAAGTGATGAAGATGTGGTTGAAGATACTAATCCTCAGGAGTTACCTCAATAGCATATGTTTAAATCACTCACACCAACACTTTCTGTCGTAACTGCAATCATCATTGTGATGTTTTTTACGAAGCCACTGTTTGAAGAGGCAAAAGAAACAAAGGTAACAGTTGATGCGTATGAGGAAACTATAGAGCAATATAGAAACTTTATAGATGAGTTACGTGATCTCGAAGAGGAAAGAGATGCGGTGACGGTTGGCAACAAAGCCAGACTTAATCAAATGCTCCCAGCAGAAATTGATATCCCACAACTCTTAGTCAACTTGGAAAATATTGCTGAAGAAAATAATTTGTTATTTGGGAACATTTCTGCTGCTGAAGGACTCACTGAGTCAAGAAGTAATCGGGTAAATGCTCTTGCAACAAACGCACCAACTTCAATTGAAGGCCTTGTTTCCCAGAGTATTACATTTGAAGTTATTGGCACGTATGCACAATTCAAGAACTTTCTTCGCCAAATTGAAAGTAGTTTAACTCTTATGGAATTTACCTCTATAAATCTCAGTGGCTCAAGTTCACGTTTTCAGCAATACTCATTAACAGTTGAGGTGTATTCACTCCCTAATAATTAATAGATATGTCTGTTCTCTTAAAAAGATTACTCATAGCACTTGGAATCACGATTGTATTAATTGGCGGATATTTTATGTGGGTGAGTTATGGCGGTGGAGGTATTGAGGCTACATCTGAAGACGTGCTCTACCAGAAGCATACGTCAGAAGAAGTATTTGGATACAAACAACAGATTGATGCCATTAGGTTCAATACTGAGATTCTTGACGATACCCGATTTACATCACTTGAGAGTACACAAACTGATCTCAGAGATGTGCCATCAGGAAGAGAAAATCCGTTTGCTGATGTTGAGTAAACAAGAAGTAATTTGGTAGTTTTGTTATGAATCTTCTCTCACTTTTAGAGGATAAAAAGGTTATTACTGAGGATATAAAGACTCGTATTGAGGAGGCTGCTTCTAAAGATGAGATTACCTACGAGCAAGCCCTACTTAATGAGAAAATAGATCCAGAAAGTATTCGGAATGCTATTGGAGAGTACTTTGATTTGCCTGTTCGAGAAATTAATGAACATGTACGCATTCCTCCTGAAGTGCTCAAGTATTTTCCTGAAGAGTCCGCAATTCATTATGGGGTTATCCCACTCGCTATTGAAGACGGTGTGCTGATTGTAGGAATTGTTGACCCAGAAAACCTTTCTTTTCGTGATCCTCTCAATTTCATTACCGCAAAGGAGCAATTACCTTACAAACTCGTTGTTATTCTTGAACAAGATTTCAATAACGCTCTCAGGTCTTACGAAAACCTGACTGAAGAAGTAGACGAGGCGCTCAACACTCTCGTTTCAGAGATTAAGCAGGAGGATTTAGAAGTGGGAGAAGGTGAACAACCACAAAAAAAAGTTGAGCACATTAAAGAAGACGCCCCAGTCACTAAGATTGTTGCAACGATACTTCGATACGCAGTAGATGGGGGAGCGTCAGATATTCATGTAGAGCCTCGAGAAAAGAAAACTATTGTTCGATTTCGTGTAGATGGTATTTTGGTGCACTCTCTTGAACTTCCTTCCAAGGTGCACTCGGCGGTAGTAGCTCGAATCAAGATTTTGACCTCACTTCGTCTCGATGAGAAGCGAAAGCCGCAGGACGGACGTTTTTCCGCATCGATTGATAACCGAAAAATTGATTTCCGTGTCTCAATTCTACCAACCAATCACGGAGAGAAAGTCGTGATGCGTATCCTTGATACTGAAGTGGGTGTACGAACTCTTGAGGACACAGGAGTCTCTGATTACAACGTCAAACTTATTCGTGAAGCAATCAAAGCCCCGTATGGAATTATTCTCATTTCAGGTCCTACAGGTTCGGGTAAGTCAACAACACTCTATGCGATGCTCTCTGAAGTAGATAGGGTTGAAAAAAACGTGATTTCGCTTGAAGATCCAGTTGAATACAACATTGATGGAGTAAGTCAGTCACAGATTAGACCTGAGATTGGATATACATTTGCAAACGGGCTCCGTTCCGTCCTTCGTCAGGACCCTGACGTTATCATGGTTGGTGAGATTCGAGATAAAGAAACAGCGCAACTCGCTATCCAAGCAGCGCTTACGGGACACTTAGTACTCTCTACCATTCACACTAACAATGCTGCAGGTGTGATTCCACGTCTTATTGACATGGGAGTCGACCCGTATCTTATTGCGCCAACACTCCAGCTCGCGATTGCACAACGACTTGTAAGACGTATTTGCCCAAATACTGGTAAAGAAACTCCAATTGAAGGAAGTATAAAAATGATGATAGACAAGGAGTTTGAAGATTTGCCAGAAAAATACAGAAAAGTTATTCCTGATACAGATAAGGTACTGTTTGTAGAGCCAACTGCTGAGTGTTCGAGCGGAACAAGAGGTCGTGTTGCCGTAATGGAAGCAATAACTGTTGATGCTGAAATTGAAAAACATATTCTTGAAGGTGCTGACGAAGAGCAAATTAGAAACACTGCGCGACAGAAAGGCTTTATGAGCATGAAAGAAGACGCAATCATTAAAGCTATGAATCACACGATTCCATTTGAAGAAGTGAGCAAGCTCGGTGGGGAACTCTTGGCATCAGATGAAGCTGAAGAAGACGCCAAAAAAATAGAGGAAGCCACTACACCAGTTCAGGAAAATAGCGATGACACGAGTATTGATACTACTAACACAGAAGCAACAGAGGACTCTGATGTCGATAACCCAAGAATTGTCATCTAAAACATCGTATAATAAGATTGTATGAAAATTTTACTTGTTGATGATGACGCTTTTTTGCGTGATATGTATGCGACTAAATTTAGTGAGTTAAACAATGAGATAGATGTCGCTGAAACTTCAGAAGCAGCTCTCGCAAAATTACGGGAAAACGAGTACGAGGTAGTACTTATGGACATGGTGATGCCTGGTATGAGTGGTGTAGAACTACTTAAGGAAATCAAGGCACAGAGTCTTGGTGGCAATCCGGCGTGTATCATGCTTTCAAATCAAAGCGAAGAAGCAGATAAGCAAGAAGCACTAGGTGCTGGAGCTGTCGGGTATATTGTAAAAGCAGAGCTTATTCCAAGTGAAGTGGTGGAAGCCGTTCATAAATTAGTAGAAGATAATAGAAACTAGTTATGGCATCAGTGGATTACACAAAGGAACTCGAAGATATTGTAGATATCGTCATATCGGAAGAAGGTTCTGACATACACTTTTCTGTAGGATCTCATCCTGTAATCCGTGTGGATGGTGCCCTTATTCCACTCACTAAAAAACCAGTACTCACTCCGGATGATGTCTTAAACTTCGTTAAAGCATTACTTTCAAAAGAACAGGAGGAGCGATTCCTGTCGACTCGAGAAGTAGACTTCTCGTATGCAGCCAAAAATGGCGTGCGCTTTCGAGGAAATGGCTTCTTCCAACGAGGAGCGATTTCAGTAGCACTCCGACACATTCCAAATGTGATTAGAAACTTTGAAGAGCTTTCACTTCCACCAATTCTTGAGACATTTGCACAAAAACCGCAAGGATTCTTTCTTTGTGTGGGCCCTGTAGGACAAGGAAAGTCAACAACGCTTGCGGCGATGGTTGAACTCATTAATCAAACGAGAGCCGAACATATCGTTACTATCGAAGATCCAATAGAGTATATTTACGAGCCAAAAAAATCTCTCGTTGATCAACGTGAGGTTCGTGTGGATACCAAGGATTTTCCAACAGGACTCCATAGCGCGTTTAGACAAGACGTTGATGTGATTTTGGTTGGTGAGATGCGTGGCCCTGAAACTATCGGTACTGCAGTGACTGCTGCTGAGACTGGTCACTTGGTACTTTCAACGCTTCACACAAACAATGCTGCACAGACCATCGACCGTATCATTGACACATTCCCAGCTGCCCAGCAAGATCAGATTCGAGTACAGCTTTCAGGTTCGCTTTCAGGTATTTTCTCCCAACGTCTTATACCGCGTATTTCTGGTGGGTTGGTTCCAGCTTTTGAACTCCTCATCAATAATTCAGCTGTTTCAAACTTGATTCGTGAAGCACGAACACATGAAATTCAGACAGTGATTGAAACTGGTATGGAGCACGGCATGATTGATATGAATCGCACACTGGTTGAATTAGTGCAAAATGGAGAAATTACTGTTGAAAACGCCTTTGCGTATTCACCAAATCCAAAGGGGCTCGAGCGATTAATGTAAGCACAATATGTTGTTTTCTTATAAAGCAGTCGACAGAAAAGGGGAAACACGGGATGGAACCGTTGATGCGGTTAATGTTGAGTCTGCAATAGAAACAATAGAATCGAGAGGATATAGCGTTGTTTCAGTAAATGAGATTGCTGGCTCGCAGTCAATTTTTGATGTCGAAATTACTTGGTTTCAGCGCGTATCAAATAAAGAAATCGTCATTCTCTCAAGACAGATAGCGACACTTTTTGAAGCGCAGGTTTCTGCACTTCGTATTTTTAGACTGTTGGGGTCAGAATCTGATAATCCAAAACTTCAGAGAATTATGTCGGACATAAGTAACGACCTACAAGGAGGAAGTTCTATATCGCGTGCGCTCGCACGTCACCCAGATGTGTTTTCTTCTTTTTACATCAGCATGGTTCGCTCTGGTGAAGAGTCTGGAACACTCGAGCAAACCTTTATGTATCTGGCCGACTATCTTGACCGCTCGTACGAAGTGGCTGCAAAAGCACGAAATGCACTTATCTATCCAGCGTTCGTGATTTCTATTTTTGTAATCGTAATGGTGCTGATGCTTACGCTGGTGATTCCAAGCATTAGTCAGATTCTTGTTGATTCAGGGCAAGAAATTCCTATTTACACTCGGATAATAATTGGTATTTCAGACTTTTTGACTGGATATATTGGACTCATTGGACTTGGGATAGCTATTTTTGGAGGGATATTCTGGCAGTTCCAAACTACTGAAGCGGGGAAAAGGACGATTGATGAGTTTAAGCTCACGATACCAGTTGTGGGTGATTTGTATGAAAAATTATTCCTTACACGAATTTGTGACAACATCTCAACAATGCTCTCAAGCGGTATCTCGATGGTGCAAGCGCTTGAGGTCACGAGTGAGGTGGTAGACAATCGCGTGTATAAAGAAATTATTGAAGATACGCTCGTAAATGTGAAAGCAGGACGTTCATTTGCGGATTCTATTGCTGAATATCCAGAAATTCCGAGCATCTTGGCGCAAATGTCTAAAGTAGGTGAAGAAACAGGAAAGCTTAGTGAAATTCTCACCACCCTTTCTACCTTTTATCGACGAGAGGTAAATAATGCAGTAGATACGCTTATTGGTCTTATCGAACCTGCCATGATTGTACTCTTGGGTCTTGGGGTAGGGGTGCTTTTGGCCTCAGTTTTGATCCCAATCTACAACATCACCGGCGCTATCTAATTCAAATTTTGCGAATTGCTTCGTTGTTACGATAAAAACAGTGCTCACTGGACACATTTCGTCCCACTTGCACTGTTTTTATCTAAACGCCTCGCACTTCATAAAAATTTGAATTAGATAGTCTAAAGAAGTTTGTCCACAGTGTGTCACATAAGGCCACAAAAACGGCGTATAATAAATGGTAACCACACTACGTGGAGTAATATATTACTTATTAAAATCATTAATGATGAAATCAACTATGAAACAACGAGGATTCACACTCATCGAGCTCCTCGTAGTGATTGCAATCATCGGTATCCTTGCATCCGTTGTACTTGCCTCACTTAACTCAGCTCGAGATAAGGGTGAAGACGCGGCTATCAAGTCAAGTCTTAACAACTCACGAGCGCAATCAGAGCTTTTCTATGACGACAGCGGTCGTACATATGAAGGGGTGTGTGATGACTCTACATTCCAAAACATCATCGACGCAGCAGATAATGCTGGCGGTGGTACAGGAGTTGCTGATTGTGAAGATGACCCAGCAGGATGGGCTATGCAAAAGCAACTCAATGACGATGATCAGTGGTACTGTGTAGACTATACTGGTCTTGCAACCACAACCGCTGGCGCATCTACTCTTACAGATGACACAATTGCAACACTTGTTTGCGACGGTGCATAAGAGAAAAGTCTTGTATAAAAAACACCCGCAAGGCGGGTGTTTTTTTATGAGAGCATAATTTTTAGAATCTAATAGCGCAACTATCTGCAGCATTTGCCGCTATCCATGCATCACATCCAGTGTTCCCTTGTCCTCGTACTATATGACACCAGTCTGAACCTCCTCCTCGCTCAATATCAATAGAAAGCGCGGAAGTTTTACGGTCTGCTGAAACACAGTAATAATACTCTGTACTTGCGTTGTCTGGGAGTCTATTGAGATACGAATTGGGGCCATAGTAGCTACTGTCAATTTGGTCAAGTGACACTCCAGTATCTACCGCACCTCCTGCGAGAGGGTAGCCTGCGTTATCGGTATAATAGAGCTCAAGTGCCTTAAGTACTTCGTTTGATTGAGATTTTCGCGCGCCGTCCCTCCCTTTTTCACGAGCGTTCTGTACAGAAATCATAACCATGGTCGAAATCACTGTGATTATCAAAACCACGATAAGCATTTCCATAATAGTAAAACCCCTTTCTTTTGAGGATTTTGGTATTGACATGTCATATATATACTAGCATTTAAGCAGGTTGTTTTGAGGAGAAATACACATATGACACAAGTAAGTAAGGTACAATAAGGAGCATGGAATATTTCTGGTACGGTGTTTTTTTGGTATTTGGCTCAATAGTTGGGAGTTTTCTCAACGTAGTGATTTATCGCCTCCATACGGGAAAGTCACTCAATGGCCGTTCTCACTGTATGAGTTGTGGAAAGACCCTCTCGTGGAAGGAGCTCTTTCCAATCATTTCTTGGATAGTGCTTAAAGGACGCTGTTGGGGGTGTTCGTCGCATATTCCGTCACGATTCTTTATTGTTGAGCTCATCTCTGGACTTTCGTTCATGTTGGTGTGGCATTTGTTCGCGCCACTGTATGTGTTACTTGGTCTCAATCTACTTCTCATTTCACTTTTTGTTGTTATTGCTGTGTACGACATACGACACACTATTATTCCTGATGAGCTGAGTATCTTAGTGGGGGTGACCGCAATTTTGTTCATGGGATACGAGTATGCGCTTACCAGAGATATTGCGTACACGTTTTATCAGGTGCTTGCGGGACTTGGTGTGGGTGGTTTTTTTGGAGGACTGTACTACCTCTCGAAAGGAAAGTGGATGGGTCTTGGCGATGCGAAACTTGCGCTATCGCTTGGGGCAATCGTAGGACATGCGGGAGCATTTTCGGTCGTGGTGTTTTCGTTTTGGGTAGGTGCGGGTGTAAGTCTTGTGCTCATTGGAGTGCAAAAGCTTTTGAAAAAGGGGAAAACTGGTTTACGTTTTCTGGGGCACCCTTATACAATAAAGAGTGAAATACCTTTTGCGCCATTTCTTATACTAGGATTTCTTTTGGTCCATTACTTTCATGCAGATATTTTCGACATTACACATGCGCTTTTCTTCTAACAAAGGCTTTACGCTTATCGAGCTTCTCATTGCTATCGCAGTTATTACTGTCATAACTAGCTTTGTTCTGGTCCGTTTTACTACCTTCGACAGCACTGTCGTCTTAAAGAACAAGGCGTATGAAGTTGGACTGTTGCTTAGAGAACTCCAAGTAAAGTCGGTAAGTGTACAGCGTAGCAGTACCGAGTTTGATTATCCGTTTGGAGTCACCTTTTCAACAAGTACCGCCAATTACATTACCTTTTATTACAGCTCGAGTTCACCAGACGTGTATCCGTACTATGATTTGACGTGTCAGGGCAATCCAGCACCAATTTGGGACTGTGCGAATGAGCTTGAGAGAATGAGTGTGGGAGAACAGCATGAAGTTTCTGATATTTGCTATACCATTGGTTCAAACCCGGAGCGGTGTGCGTCGTCTGATCCGACTGACTTCAGAAGAATTGATATTTCATTTAAGCGACCCGAGTTTAATGCACTTATCTATGTCGACGATGATGATTTTGTTGGTAACCCCAACACCATTTCAAATGCAAAGATAAAAATTGAGTCGACAAAAGGAGGTACTGGGCCAGGGACGTTTGTTGTTGAGGTCACAAAGCTTGGTCAGATTTCAGTATATAATGAATAGTACTTTCGCATGAGTTTCTTTGAAAAAAAACAAAAGAATGCACCAGCTACAAGAGGTTTTAGCCTCGTGGAGCTCATGGTGTCACTCACGGTTTTTTCTATCGTAGTGGTAGTGGCTCTCGGTACGCTCTTGGTGCTCATAGATGTAAATGCTAAAGCGCAGGCACTCTTTTCTTCGACAACTAACCTTTCCTTTGCGCTTGATGCAATGTCTCGAGAAGTAAGAACTGGCTATGACTATTATTGTACAACTCGTACATCTAATTTTAGCTATCCGCCTCCAGGGCAAGGCGAAATACAAGACTGTGCTAACGGGAACTTCATTGCATTTACTCGGGAACGGGATGGGCAGCGATTTGCGTTTCAAAAAAATGGTGACATTCTCGAAGAATATGATGGCACAAACTGGATTCCAATCACTTCAGACCGAGATGTTGTTATTAGCAACTTTGTAATCGATGTGTCTGACACAGCGCCACTTTCTGCATCCAATGAGAATCAACCTACCGCGAGCATTTATATCGATGGATACATGTACAATGGACTTGATTCACGTACTGAATTTAATATCCAAACGCGGGTAACCCAACGAAGAATAGATATATGAGTATAAGAAGAGTACAACAGCATATCAATCAAGGGTTCACGCTTGTGGAAACACTTGTTGCGATTACCATTCTACTTCTTGTAATCGTTGGACCAATGACCGCTGCGCAAAGAGGTATACAGCAATCATATTTTAGTAATGAACAAATCATTGCAACGTTTCTAGCACAAGAAGCAGTTGAGGGTATGCGTGTATTTAGAGACGGAAGCGCTCTTGACCTCCTTGATTCAAGTGCGCCAGCAGGTCTTGAGAGTACCGACTGGTTATATTTAGGAGGAACCAATAGCATTGATTCGCGATGCGTCGGGTCGCAAACCTGCTCATTTGATAAAACAGCAACACTTCCATATCAGGCATTTGAGCAATGCGTAGATGAGGAATGTGAAGTTGTGATTGATGTAAACACGGGGGAGTACATTCAAGGAGGAACTGGTTCTGGAACTGGCTTTAACAGAACTGTGACCATTTTTAATGACGGCAACGATAATATACGTGTTGTATCAAAAGTGACTTGGGACAGTAGTGTGTTTGGTGGGGAACGAGAAGTAGTGGTGCAATCATGGATATATGACCAATATCAACGATATGAGTAATGATGTAAAAAAACAAAATAGTGAGCGTGGTATTACGTTATTGATAACACTACTTACAATGGGTGTGTTGTTATCAGTTGCTGCGTCTCTCATGTTTATTACGCTCAAGCAGTATCAACTTTCGGGGATTGTGTATTCATCAGAAATAGCGTTTCAGGCTGCAACAGCTGGCGTGGAGTGTGCGCTGTACCACGATTTGGTAGACAACGCATTTGATGTGCCAGGAGATGAGAGTGAGCAAGCAATCCCTTCGTCAATGGGATGTTTTGGAAGCGGAGCTGTTTCTAACCTCTCAACTGATGGTGACGGAGATGGACAAGCAACAAGCGGTGAAGAGCAGTTGTTTAGGTATTCGTGGTCACACCCTGGAGAGGATGCGGTATGTACCGAAATCAGTGTCTATAAGTTCTATGATGAGTCGAGTGACGTTGACGTAAATGTTCCAGGAGTTGTGCGAGACATAAATAATGATGGTACCCCTGACCCGTGTCCTTCAGGTTCAGAATGTACTGTACTACAATCTCGTGGATACAATGTAGCGTGTAACCTCATAGATACAGCAGCTCGGGTGGTGGAACGAGAATATACACAAGTGTACTAACATAAGCCTTCGCCCTAGAGCGAAGGCTTATTTATTGGTATGCTTAGGGAATATATGGCTAAAGTTCCGAAAGAAATAGAGGCGAGAGCAACAGAGCTTGCAAAGCTCATTGAAGAACACAGAGCGCATTATCACGAAAAAGATGCGCCTGTTATTAGTGATGAGGCCTATGATTCACTCGTAGAGGAGCTGAAAGGTGTTGCTGTTCGGTACCCAGAACTCGCTGAACTCTATAGAAAAGTTGAGGGAGATGTGGTGGGAGGTACTGTGTCAGAAGCCTTTAGTAAAGTGACTCACAAGGTACGACAATGGTCCTTCGACAATGTATTTTCTGATGAGGAACTTTGCGAATGGGAGGCGAGACTCAAACGATTTTTAGAAAAAGAAGGTATTGATGAAGATGCAAAGCTGTCATATGTAAGTGAACATAAAATTGATGGACTCAAGCTCATTCTCGAGTATGAAAGAGGAGTTTTTGTGCGAGCAACAACGAGAGGAAATGGAGTAGTAGGTGAAGACGTGACTCATACAGCTAGAACTATCAAAGATATCCCAGAGAAACTTAAAAAACCACTCACACTTATTGTGGTTGGCGAAGTATGGCTCGGGGAAGATGAGTTTGCACGTATAAATAAAGAAAGAGAAAAAAATAGTGAGCCACTCTTTGCAAATCCACGAAACGCTGCAGCAGGTTCTGTGCGTCAACTTGATCCAAATGTTACCAAAGAGAGGAATCTTTCATTTTTTACCTATGACCTTGATTATATTGACGGTGATGCACCTGAAACACAGTGGGATGAGCTTAAGCTTTTGAAGCAGGTTGGGTTTACCACAAATCCTCATGCGAAGCTATGTAAGGATATAAATGAGGTGATCGATGATTATCATTATTGGGTCCCGAAGCGTACGAGTGAGCAATATGGTATGGACGGTACAGTTATTAAAGTGAATGAAGTTTCGCTCCAAAATACGCTTGGATACACAGCTAAGGCACCACGGTTTGGTATTGCTTATAAATTCCCGTCAGAAGAAGCGACCACTGTTGTTGAAGACATTGCGCTTCAAGTGGGACGGACTGGTGTACTTACACCAGTTGCGCACCTCCGGCCAGTTCGTATTGCAGGTTCGACAGTGTCGAGAGCGACACTTCACAATGAGGACCAAATCAAACGTCTTGATGTACGTGTGGGTGACACGGTTATCATTCATAAGTCAGGAGATATCATTCCAGAAATTTTGAGCGTAGTTACTGATCTTCGTCCTAAAAATGCAAAAGTATATAAATTCCCAAAGAAGGTGGCTGAATGCGGCGGCGATGGGAGTATAGAACGAATTCCAGGTGAAGCAGCATATCGGTGTGTGGCAAAAGATTCTGACGCACTTCATCGTCGCCGCCTCTATTACTTCGCATCAAAAAATGCACTCAATATCGATGGTGTCGGTCCAAAAATTATTGACCTTCTTCTCGATAATCAACTTATCAATAGTGCTGATGACCTCTTTACGCTTACCAAAGGCGATTTGCTCGGACTCCCTGGTTTTAAGGAAAAAGCAGCAGAAAATGTTATTGCGGCAATAGATTCGGTGCGCAAAGTACCACTTCATAGGTTTTTGATTGCGCTTGGAATTGAACATGTAGGAGAAGAAACAGCACGCATTATTGCAAATGAGTTTGTTTCATTAAAAAATATTCGGAAAGCAAGCCAGGAAGACTTAGCTAAGGTGTATGGTGTAGGGGAGATTGTGGCAGAAGAACTGCACACTTGGCTTCATGATGAACTTCATGAAGCAGAACTAGAGAAGCTTCTTGAGCACATACGAGTTGAAGATGTAGAACAGAAGGAAATGAAAGACACTGCACTTGCTGGCAAGTCATTTGTGTTTACCGGAACGCTCCCAACACTTGGGAGAAGTGAGGCTGAAGAAATGGTTCGAGAGAATGGAGGAATTATTTCAAGCTCAGTCTCAAAGAAAACGAGTTATGTAGTCGTAGGAGCTGATCCTGGTTCAAAAGCAGACAAAGCAGAAAAACTTGGCGTTACTGTTCTTGATGAAGAGTCATTTCGAGCGCTCATCAAGTAGCATCATGTGGCTTAGAGTGGTACTATACCGAGCATGGAAAAACAAGACGTCGAACATTTAGCGAAACTTTCTCGAATTGCTATCACTGATGGAGAGGCAACTGCTTTGGCGGGTGAGATTACTACTATTCTTGGATATGTAAGCGATATCAATTCAATTACTGGCGAGCGACCAGAGGTCAAAGAGGTTGGCGCTCTTAACAATGTTATGCGTGACGATGGAGACCCACATGAGCCAGGTCTCTACACTGAGGATTTACTCAACGCTGCACCAGAGCGAGACGGTCAGTATGTAAAAGTTAAGAAAATTCTTGGAGACAACTAGTATGACAATCACAGAACTACGAAAAAAATTCATTGATGGAAGTTATACGCCACTTGATGCATACAATGATGCAAAAAAGGTGATTGATGAGAAGGATGGGGATATCCATGCTTTTGTTGATGTGTTCGATGACGCAAAAGCACAAGCGGAAGATGCGACGAAAGAATATGCTGAAAAAGGAGAAAATGCTCCTGCGCTTCTTGGAGTACCGTTTGCAATCAAGAACAACATTCTTATTAAAGGGAAGCGAGCAACTGCGTCATCTAAAATTTTGGAAAATTATGTTGCACCATATGACGCGACAGTCATAGAACGTCTTAAAGCGGAGAAACCACTACTTATAGGGACAACTAACCTTGATGAGTTTGCGATGGGAGGCTCTACTGAAAACTCTGCGTTTGGTCCTACCAAGAATCCAGTTGATGAGAGTCGTGTTCCAGGAGGATCTTCAGGCGGGTCTGCTGCAAGCGTTGCAATGGGAGCTTCTGTTGCCGCGCTTGGGACGGACACTGGTGGGTCAGTGCGTCAACCAGCTAGTTTTTGTGGACTGGTGGGATATAAACCTACATACGGAGCAGTGTCTCGGCATGGACTTATTGCAATGGGTTCTTCACTCGACCAAGCTGGTATTTTCACAAACTCCGTAGCTGACTGTGAGCTCATCTACTCCATTATTGCAGGGAAAGACAAGATGGATGCAACAACTATTAATCCAGATACATATCCAGCTGTAGAAAATAAAGAAATATACACCATTGGCGTCCCACGAGATTTTCTTTCTGTGGGAATGGATGAAGATGTCCTAGAGGCCTTTGATGCTGAAATTGAACGACTAACATCGCTTGGGCACACGGTAGTCGATGTATCACTTCCACTTATGAAACAAGGACTTGCAGCATACTACATTGTGATGCCAGCAGAGGTCTCATCAAACCTCGCACGGTACGATGGTATGCGCTATGGACTTCGCGTAGAAGGTGATACTCTTCTTGAAGATTATATGAAGACACGCGCTGAAGGGTTTGGTGCTGAGGTTAAGAGGCGCATACTTCTTGGAACGTACGTACTTTCAGCAGGATATTATGATGCATACTATGGAAAAGCTGAGATGGTTCGTGACATGATGCGAGCTGAAATAAACGAAGTGTTTAAGGATGTTGATATCATCATGACCCCAACCTCACCAACACCAGCATTTAAGATTGGTGAAAAGGAAGACCCGCTTTCTATGTATTTGGCTGATATTTTCACGGTACCTGCAAACCTTATGGGTGTTCCTGCCATTTCAATCCCCGAACTTACAGTAGAACGTGAGGGCATTATACTCCCAGTTGGGGTACAATATATAGCACCACATGCAGGTGATGCGCGACTCTTTGATTTTGGAAAGAAAATATTTGATGATACACGCGCATAGGCCTTTATGGGTGTACGTGTATGCATAAAAATGTAACGTCAGAAGGAATTGAATACGTAGACTACTCGGTCTTTTTGAAAAAAGGCCTTGATGGTTTGTCAGACTATTTCAATAGTTTCTCAGGAGGGAGTGGCTTTCTTGATGTTCTGCAAAAAATTTGGAGTATTTATGCAATTATTGCTATTATTCTCGCACTGATTTTTATCATTGGATATATCTATGCAAAGATTCGCTTTGCACAACTCTATGATGAGCAAATAGGACTTATCATTGCAGGAGAAGAAGCATGGAGAAATAAGCACGCCAATCCAGCGACGAGAAACGAACGATGGGAGCTTATACAAGCTCGAACTACAGAGGATAATCCAGAATCATGGCGTGTTGCAATCATTGAAGCAGATATCATGCTTGATGAAACACTGACAAATGAAGGATATGTTGGACAAAACTTGGGGGAGAAACTCAAGGGCGCAAATCCTGATTCGTTTACGACACTTCAGGA
>Ga0181593_10000485_pt1 | contig 34638 bp, 31 predicted proteins | sample 071ome_19_FD_133756 | JGI IMG/M metagenome (GOLD analysis project Ga0181593, IMG submission 133756) | Coastal salt marsh microbial communities from the Groves Creek Marsh, Skidaway Island, Georgia - 071413AT metaG (megahit assembly) | ecosystem: Environmental > Aquatic > Marine > Intertidal...
ACCATCAGGTGGGACCAGAAGTCGCCGTAACCACGTTGCCGCCATGTCCCCTCGAGTAGTCGGTCCAGGGCTCCCTGGGGCCAGCCGATTGCATCGGAGAAAGCGAACGAGGCGTCGGCGATGGAAGCGATGCGGCTGGCGCGTAATGGACCACGGCGCGAGGAGTCGGGGGGCGCTGTGCAAAAAGCTCCCGCGTCCGAGCTTGCCCACCAGCGTCGGCCGAGCGCAGGGGCGGAAACGACACCTACTGAGAAACTCGTGCCTTCGCGCAGCGCGATAAGGGTGGCCCAGACCGGTACTCCGCGGACAAAATTCTTCGTCCCGTCGATGGGGTCGATGATCCACTCGCGAGGGTTTTCGAGTCGACTCTCCAGGGATCCGAACTCCTCGCCAAGAATCGCGTCCCCGGGACGTTCAGAAGCGAGCATCGACCGCAACTCCTCCTCAACGGCACGATCTGCGTCGCTCACCGGTGTCAGATCGGGCTTCGTCTCCACGACGAGGTCCGATGCCTGAAACCGGTGCGTCGAGATGGCATCTGCAGCGTCAGCCATGCGCAGCGCTAGAGCGAGGTCATCCATGGCAGATCAACCTATGCCACGCGCTGGACGAATAGGTCGATGCTCGTGACGTCAGAGTCCTGCCAGCGCGCTCCGCTGGTGTCTGCCGTGTAGGAGTTCCCGGTATCCCCGTCGGGGATAACCGTGGCGATGCCTTCGATGGGGCGATCGAGATCGATGATCATCCGCGCGACGATGCACGCGGTCAGCAGTTGAGCATCCGACACACCGTTGTTGCCTCTGAGGTCGTCGGAATCGATGCTCGCAGGTCCAACGTCACAGGACAGGTCGCTTTGGGCGGCACGTTCGGTTACTGTCGGATCAAGTCGCTCTACGTGAACATGGACGTTGAGCAGGCATGATTCGCCGCACTCATCGAGTCGATCGGCGATCGCATCAATCTTCCGATAAGCGATATCCAGGTCACTTTTCTGCGATTGCGCTCGCGCCCGGACAGCAGTTGCTTCCGCAGCTGTATTCAATGCGTAGATCTGTTGCACTCCGAGGGTTGTCGCTGCTTGCACGAGTGTGGGAGATCCATTCATCAGCAGTCCGGTCGACTGCGCAGTTGATTGGTAGACGGTTCCCATCGCCATGGCTGGTGCTTCGGCTACCACCTTGACGTTCGCTTGGGTCACGGCATCCGTGACCTGCGAATTGACATCGGTGTTGGACGCAGCTGATGAGGTGGCTGCCGATGTGGGAATCAGGGCGATGGCCAGGACGGCGGGCATGACGCGCATGGAGGAATGCTCGCACGTCGTTCCACTGTGACCGTTGCGTAGTACACGTAGGCTCTTGGTGTGAGTTCGCCACTGGACACGGTCTTTGGACTGCCGACCCACGTTCTTGTGGTGCATGCGGCTGTCGTGCTCTTACCCCTCGGGGTGCTCGGCGGGGTTGTGATTGTCGTGGCGAGGAGGACGATCAATCGCCTGGGGCTCATCTCCGTGATCGTGACGGGCGTGGGAACCGCTGCTGCGTTCGTCAGCAAGGGGTCAGGCGAGGAGTTGGCGTCCCGCGTTGGCAGTCCGCAGCCCCACGTCGAATACGGAGAGGTCCTTCCGTTCTACGCCGTTGCGTTCTTTCTCGCCCTGTTGGCCTACTGGTTGTTTGCTCGCGGAGTTCCCGGAAACCGCACACGTCCGTGGTGGGTCATCGCGTTAGGTGGTCTCGTCGTCGTACTTGGGGCCTTGCTCGTGTGGTTCACGATCCTCACCGGGCACTCAGGTGCTGCCGCCACGTGGGAGGCGGTCATCGAGAACACCAGCCCCGGTCAGTTTCCTGTGGAGTAGATCGCGCTAGTCCCAGGTATCGGCCTCTGCGCGGCTGCGCAACACTCGTCGAAGTGACTCAAGCCGGGCTGGGTTGACCTGCGGATCGGTATCGAGAGCGCAGTGCGGTTCGTCGTGCGAACAACTCCGTGGGCATGCTTCGGCCGCCAGCCGCAGGTCCGGGAACGCGTGAATCACCCGTTCGGGATCGATGTGGGCGAGGCCGAAGGATCGAATGCCCGGTGTATCGATGATGAGGCCACCGTCCGGCAGCGGAAGCGCTATCGCACTCGTGGAGGTATGACGGCCCTTACCAGTGACAGCGTTCACCCCGCCGGTTGCTCGATCGGCATCAGGAACCAGGGCATTGACGAGCGTGGATTTCCCGACCCCGGAATGGCCGACAAGAACGGTCCGATGATCGGTGAGTGCTTGACGGACTTCCTCGGTGACCTGCTTGTGTGCAACCTCGAGCAACGGAAGATCGAGTGGGCCGTAAAGATCGGTTAGGGGAGTGGCCGGCGCCAGATCGGTCTTGGTGACGATAAGCAGCGGCGTGATGCCGGCGTCCAAGGCGGCGATGAGCGCGCGGTCGATGAGTCCGGTTCGTGGTGCTGGGTTGGTGCTAGCGACCACGACCGCGAGTTGATCGGCGTTCGCCACGATCACCCGCTCTACGGGATCAGTGTCATCAGCCGTTCGGCGAAGGGTCGTACCACGGGGAAGTCGCCGCACGATTCGGGCGAAGTTCTCGCGACCATCGCGGTCGATGACAGTGGAGTCATCCATGCCGACGACATCAACGCGGTCTCCGACGACGATTCCCTTGCGGCCTAGTTCTCGCGCTTTGATGGCGTAGTGCTCGGTGCCGGCGTCGTCGATGAGCGTGAACCGACCGCGATCAACAGTGACAACGGTTGCGTTCTCGGCATCCTGGTGCTCGGGGCGAGCCTTGGTGCGAGGCCGACTCTTGGTGCGGCCCGGTCGCACCCGAACGTCGTCCTCGTCAAGCTGCGAGTGGCGACTCACACGCAACCCATCACGTAATGACCGATGTCCACAGGCCCGCGAAGTCGGGAATCGTCTTGGCCGTCGTGGCGATGTTTTCGATTTCGATGCCGTGAACGCGCGTGCCGATAATTGCTGCTGTCGTGGCCATGCGGTGGTCTTCGTAGGTTCGAAATCTCCCCGGTCCAAGCGGGGGTGGTTCGATGTGCAAGCCGTCGTCGGATTGAGTGACCGATCCGCCGAGACCGTTGATCTCCGATTCGAGTGCGGTCAGACGGTCGGTTTCGTGGCCGCGGATATGACCGATTCCGCGAAGTGTGGAGGGGCTTTCAGCGAAAGCAGCGATCGCAGCCATGGTCGGTGCCGTTTCGCCGATCGTGGACAGGTCCACATCGATGCCGTTGATTCCGCCAACGGAAGGTTCCCCGCTTTCCCCGTCTACCTGCTTCGCCCCATCGGATACCAGCGGTCCCTGAACGATGAGGGTGCCGGATTCGTGGGTGATGTTGGCGCCGAACCGCCGGAGGACATCGAGAACCTGCTCGGTCGGCTGGAGAGGGGTGTTGGGCCAGTCGAGGATCTGCATCCGACCACCGGTGACGATCGCTGCGGCGATGAAGGGAAGTGCGTTGGAGATATCGGGCTCGATAGTCCAATCATGGGCACGCATCCGTTGGGGATCGACGTGCCAGGTGAAGCGCGAGTATCCGTCGATGGGTGGGTCGGCGGTCTCTCGGACTTGCACGCCGTGCCGAGCGAGCATTTTGACCGTCATGTCGATGTGCGGGGTGCTCGGGATCGGGGGCCCGACGTGGTGGATGGTCGCTCCCGCGTCGAAGCGTGCGGCGGACATGAGCATTGCCGAGACGAATTGGCTCGACCGGGAGGCATCGAGTACCACCTCACCGCCTGGAATACGTCCGTGTCCCGAGACGGCGAACGGCAGCTTGCCTGTTCCGGCGTCGTCCACGTCGATACCGACATCGCGCATCGCTTCGACGAGAGTCGCCATCGGGCGTCGCCACGCGGCGCGATCACCGTTGAACAGGATCTCGCCCTGCGCGAGTCCGGCGACGGGGGGCAGGAAGCGCATGACGGTGCCGGCTAATCCGACGTCGATCGTTGCGGCGTCCTTGGTGCCGAGGTAGTGGGGTGTTACGTCGAGGTCGAGCGCCCCTGCCTCGGACGACGCGCGGGTTCGGATCTCGACACCGAGGGTGCGGAGCGCAGTGATCATCAATTCTGTGTCGCGCGACTGCAGTGCTCGAGTGATCGTGCTCGGTCCGTCACTGAGCGCGGCGAGGACGAGCGCGCGGTTGGTCAGCGACTTGGATCCCGGTACCCGAATGCATGCATCGACTGCCCCCGAGGATACGGGCGCCGACCACCATTGCCCATGCGGCGTGGTCGAGGGTTCGTCGCTCACGCATTCAGGGTAGTGCGGTCGCGTTCGCCTAGGTTCCGGTCACCTCGACACTCATGCCATCGTTGGCAACGATCGCGGGGATACCCAACGTGCCTTCGATGCGCGTGGCGAGTTCTAGCGCAGCAGATTCCTCTGCGTGGACGAGGTACACGGACTTGGGTGGCGAGTGGGCGGAAGAGAGCCAGGAGAGGAGTTCGTCGCCATCGGCGTGCACGCTGAAGGCCTCGATATCCACCACCTCGGCGTGGACGGGGATGTCCTCTCCGTGGATCCGAACCGAGCGTGCGCCGTCTCGAAGTTGCTGCCCGGGGGTCCCCACCGCCTGGTACCCGACCAGCAGAACGCAATTGTTCGGGTGGGGCAGGAAATACTTCAGGTGGTGCGTCACTCGTCCGCCGCTCGCCATCCCCGATGCCGAGATGATGATCTTGGGTCCGGGGGCATCGAGCTTCTTGGACTCTTGTGTGGAATGTGCCTCGCGAAGTTCGGGCAGTTGCAGGCGCCGCACACCTTCGGCAAGAGTCGCGGTAGTGATCTCCGGATCTTGATCGGTGATCGCAGTCCGGTAGACATCGAGTGCTGCGAGTGCCATCGGACTATCGGCGAAAATCGGCACATCGGGTATCCGGTGCTGGTCCTTCAGCGACTTCAGTGCTACCAGGAGGACCTCGGTTCGATCCACGGCGAATGCGGGAACCACCACCGTGCCACCGTGTTCAACTGCCCGGGTGATGGCCTGCGCCATTTCCTCCATCTCCGCGTCGACATCGGCATGGTCCCGGTTGCCGTAGGTACCTTCCATGATGACGACATCTGCATCCTGCGGTGGATGCGGACCGCGTAGCAGGGGATGGTTGCCTCGTCCTAGATCTCCGCTGAAGACCGCTCGGGCCCCGGGTGCAGCGTCGAGGAGTTCGGTGATCGTGGCGGTCGAAGAGCCCAGGATGTGGCCGGCGGGATCCAAGCGGCAGGTGAAATCCTGCGTGAGCGCGAACCCCTGTCCGAACTCTCGTGGAAGCAAGAGACCGATGGCCGTTTCAGCATCGCTGGAGTCGTAAAGCGGTTGGGGGTCGGCGTGTCGGGAATAGCCGGCGCGCCGGGCGTACGCGGTGTCCTCTTCCTGCAGCCGTGCGGAATCGCGCAGAATGATGGGAACGAGATCGGCTGTATTGGGTGAGCAATAGACCGGGCCCTGGAAACCCTGCTTGACGAGTGCCGGCAGGTATCCACAGTGATCGAGATGCGAGTGGGTGAGGACGACGGCGTCGACCTCGGCCGGATCAACGGGAAAGGGATCCCAATTGCGGTGGCGCACCGGGCGCGGTCCTTGGAACATTCCGCAATCGACGAGGACCTTCGACGACGAGCCGGTCAGCAAGAAACGCGACCCGGTGACGGTTCCCGCAGCACCGAGGAAGGCGAGCTGCATGGCCTAGGAGCCCTTGATCGGCTTACCGTCCGGCCCTCGTTTGATCGGCTTTCCGCCGCGCGTGACCATCGGCGGGGGAAGTCGTAGTCGCCGCAGTTGAAGAGCGCGCATGACGGCGTACAGCATCAGCCCGCGACGGTCGGATTTCTCTGGGAATTCCTTCTTGGCTTTCATGCTCAACTGAATGAGCAGGATCGTCGTATCGATCACGATCAGCGCGGTAACCGCAAAGAAGGCGAGTGATACGAAGGACTGCAGCGCCGGATTCTGGATGAAGCCAAGGAGCAGGACGGCGATAGCGATGAAGATGAAGTACTCGGCGACGGTGATGCGGGCGTCCACGAAGTCTCGGACGAAGCGACGGTTTGCGCCCCGGTCGCGGGCCGGCATATAACGCTCGTCGCCGACCATCATTCCGGCCCGTTGACGTGCCCGGGCCTCGCGTTCGGCCTCGCGCGAGGCCTTCTTGCCTTCCTTGGTCCCCCGACCACGACTCGAAGCTCGAAGACCCTGCTTGCGGGCGGCTTCGGCCTCCTTGCGCGATGGGGTGGCGCGGCCTTTGGGAGCGCGAGGGTCGTCGGGGTCGTGTGCAGGCTCGGGGGTCGCGGCGGAATCCGTTCCGCCCCAGAACTTAGGAATGCCAACCATGATCGAGTCAGCCTAATGGCGGGGCAGGAGGGGCGCTGCCCCCAGTCGGCGCTTAGGCTGTTGGTAGGAGAGCAGTCCCGGGCGCACGTGAAGAGCGCGGGGGCACGGCAAAGGTAGGGGTTACGCACATGGGTCTATGGCAGCGCTTCACGTTGATCTTCAAGTCCAAGGCATCCAAGGCTCTCGATCGAGCCGAGGATCCGCGCGAGACCCTCGACTACTCGTACGAAAAGCAACTCGAACTGCTCCAGAAGGTTCGCCGCGGCGTGGCCGACGTCGCAACGAGCCGCAAGCGGATCGAACTGCAGTTGCAGGGCCTGTCTCAAAAGGAGAGCACGCTCGAAGAACAGGCGCGCGCCGCGCTGTCCCAAGGGCGGGAAGACCTCGCTCGAGAGGCGCTGACCCGGCGTAGCGGGTTGCACCAACAAATCGCCGATCTTCAGGGGCAGCTTGCGCAGCTCCAGGAGCAGGAGGAGAAGCTCACCGCTGCCGCTTCGCAACTGCAGACCAAGGTCGAGTCATTCCGTACGCGCAAGGAGACCATCAAGGCGAGTTACTCGGCGGCAGAAGCCACCACCAAGATCAACGAGGCCTTCGCGGGAATCTCGACAGAACTCGGTGACGTTGGGATGGCGGTCCAGCGAGCCGAAGACAAGACAGCCGAAATGCAGGCGCGGGCGGGAGCAATCGACGAGCTCATGGCCACCGGCGCCCTGGAGGACCCGATGGGCATGGGCAAGGACTCCATCACTGCCGAACTCGAGCAGATGGCGAGCCAGGCAGAAGTCGAGTCCACACTCGCCGCGATGAAGAACGAGATCGGTTCGTCAGAGAAGAAGCCCGAACTCGAGCAGTAGGAGGCGGGTGCTGTGCACGCCGTCTTGATCCACGGAGGCGGCCACGGGGCCTGGTGCTGGGACGAGGTTCGTAACAGGCTGGCCGGCCTCGGCCATGCGTCCAGCGCCTTCGATCTCCCCGGGTCCGGGTCCGACCCGACGCCGCGAGGTGAGATCGACCTCGCCGCCTACATCTCATCGGCCATCGATCACGTGGATTCCATCGAGGGCGACGTCGCAATCGTGGCTCACTCGCTTGCCGGATTAACGGCCACTGCCGTAGGCGCCGCGCGACCCGAACGCATCACCCGAGTGATCTTCTTGGCCGCGATGATCATGGAGACCGGCGAGCGTGGCATCGACTCCATTCCCGAGGATCGACGACCCAACTACTTCGACATGGCGATGCAATCTGAGGACAACTCGTTCACACCACCTTTCGAGGAAGCGTGCAAGCGCTTTTTCCCGAGTGCGAGTGAAATCGAGGCTCGTCGTTTCTACGACCAGTTGACCCCGCAACCGCTAGGGCCCTACCTCCAGCCGAATCCCGCGGGAGCGCATGCTTTGGCGCGCAGCGGTGTGAATACTTCCTACGTTCTGCTTTCGCAGGACCTAACGTTCCGGCCGCCCGTGGCACGTGCGTTCGCGGCGAAGGTTGACTGCGCCCCGATCGAGGTGAGCGGTGATCACTGCTGGATGCTGACTGATCCCGATGCGTGTGCTCGGCAAATCGCCGACCTGCTGTAGCCAAGGTAAATTGGGGTAAGTCGACGAGAGGGGCTCGGCGTCGTGGCGCGCACGAGATATGGAACCGATCGCGGGTTGACTGCCCGCATGTTCGGCACGCTGTTCGGACTGGGCTTGATGTACGTCTTGCTCGCGGCGGTATTGTATGCGTTCGGCTTCAGCGCCATATTCATTCTTGGGATCAGCGCGGCGCTGCTGTTCGGTCAATGGTGGTTTTCGGATTCGTTGTCGATGAAGGCCATGCGCGCCGTTGAAGTCACACCCGAACAGGCACCCCAATTGCATGCCGTCGTCGATCGGCTGTGCGCGATGGCAGATATGCCCAAGCCGAGGGTGGGGATAGCCGATAGCGATGCCCCCAACGCCTTCGCGACGGGACGTTCTCCGAATCGATCCGTCGTCGTTGTGACGACCGGGTTGCTTCGGCGTTTGAATCGTGACGAACTCGAGGGCGTCCTTGCGCACGAGTTATCGCATGTAGCCCACCGTGACGTCACGGTGATGACGGTCGCCTCGTTCACGGCGATTCTTGCGGGATTCATGGTCCGCAGCGCGATGTGGGGTTCGATGATGCGCGATCGCCGCGATCAAAACACGGCCCTGATCTTCATCGCGGTCATGGTCGTCAGCGTGATCGTCTACTTCGTTTCGTATTTGTTGATCAATGCGCTGTCGCGTTATCGAGAACTCGGCGCGGATAGAGGAGCCGCCTTGCTCACCGGGCAGCCAACAGCGTTGGCGAGCGCGCTGACCAAGATCAGTGGAGACATGGCGACGATCCCCACGCGCGACATCCGACAGATGGAAGCAGTCAGTGCCTTCGCCTTCGCCCCTGCGGTTGCGGGAAAGAGGGAATTCACTCTCGAACAGTGGTTCTCCACCCATCCGCCGCTTGAGAAGCGGCTGGCCCAATTGGCGAAGATCGCCGGAGAACTCGGTCAACGCTGATGGGCTTCCTCGACGCAGTTTTCGGTCGACGCAAGCCCGCTCGTCCGAATCTGGATTCGCTCTTCGGTATTCCCTCTGCCGCGATCACCGTCCAGGCGGCCCTCGATTTCGTTCCGACGGGTAGGGCGGCCGTTGCCTTCCGCGCACCGGAGGGACGCGCGTTCGCCGACATCGAGAACGAGGTACGGGCGCTCTTGGACGCAGACGGCGGCCCTCCGGTCGAGTTAGCCGAAGACAGCCTCGGATTCGATTGGATCGTCGTTCGAACCGACCCGATCGACGTGGCAACAGCGGTCACCGACGCGCACGCGGTGAACACATCGCTCGTCGAGTCAGGATTTGGACCGCAACTGCTGTGTTCGCTGGTGTCGTTTCGGGGACCTGACGACCGGCCGTTGGCGTTGATCTACCTCTACAAGGCGGGAACCTTCTATCCGTTCGCTCCCGTTCCGGGTGAACGGGAGCAACGGGACAATGTCTTGGAACTGCAGGTTCGCGACCTTTTGCACGGCGAGTTACCGATGGAGAAGGACCTCGCTCGGTGGTTTGCTGTGTGGGACGCGCCGGGACTTTAGTCGCGTGCCGGCGAGGGTCCTGGAAGCGCAAGCATTCGATCCAGCGCGACCTTCGCCCAGTGCTGAGTGTCCGGGTCGACGATGATCTGGTTGACGACATTACCCGCGGCCAGGCTCTCGAGCGCCCACACCAGGTGCGGCAGATCGATGCGATTCATGGTCGAGCAGAAACAGACAGTCTTGTCTAGGTACACGATCTCTTTGTCGGGGTTGTTCAGTGCCAGGCGCTTGACCAAGTTGAGTTCGGTTCCTACAGCCCAGGCCGAGCCCGCCGGGGCGGATTCGATCGCGGCGATGATCTTCTCGGTGGAGCCGACCTGATCGGCCTTCTCCACGACGGAGTAGTCGCATTCGGGATGAACGATCACCGTCACACCGGGAACACGCTCTCGGACATCATCGACGCACGCAGCCGTAAAGCGGCCGTGAACCGAGCAGTGACCCCGCCAGAGCAGCACTTTGGCGTCACGAATCTGCTCGTCGGTCAGACCCCCGTTGTCCTTGCGTGGGTCGTAGACGACGCAGTCATCGAGTGAGTAGCCGAGATCACGAACCGCGGTGTTGCGGCCCAAGTGCTGGTCGGGCAGGAACAGCACCTTCTCGCCCTGCTCGAACGCCCAGATCAAACTGCGCTCGGCATTGCTGGAGGTGCAGACCGATCCGCCGTGCTTGCCGGTGAAGGACTTGATGGCGGCGCTGGAGTTCATGTAGGTGATGGGGATGGTGACGTCCGCCACGCCCACGCGTTCGAGTACGCGCCAGCACTCTTCTACCTGGCCGATCTCCGCCATGTCCGCCATGGAGCAGCCGGCGGCCATGTCGGGAAGGATGACCCTTTGTTGGTCGCTGGTGAGGATGTCCGCGCTTTCGGCCATGAAGTGCACGCCGCAGAACACGATGTACTCGGCCTCGGGTCGAGCCGCGGCCTGTTGGGAGAGCTTGAAGGAATCGCCGGTCACGTCGGCGAACTGGATCACCTCGTCGCGCTGGTAGTGGTGACCGAGGATGAAGAGTCGATCGCCGAGCGCCTCCTTGGCAGCCCGGGCGCGCGCCACGAGGTCGGGGTCGGACGGAGCCGGGAGGTCGCCTGGGCACTCGACGCCGCGCTCGCTGTCCGGATCGGCTTCGTGGCCGAGGAGGAGCAGCGCCAGCGGGGTCGGCTCGGGTTCGACGAAGGTTCCTGTCATAGGCGAAGTCTGCCAAACGAGGCGCGGCCCGGGGGAGGGTGGCTGGCTGACACGCGGCAGTCATGGGATAGTGGGAATAGCCCGACCTCGGGGTTGGTTAGCACCAAGGCAAGCACGATTCGACACAGAAACCTCAGAACAGGACGAGCAGATGAGCGACGTGATGGACACAGACACCACGCAGACCGCCGACGGCATCATCTTGACCGACGAGGCAGCGAGCAAGGTCAAGACCCTCCTCGACGCCGAAGGTCGCGACGACCTCACCCTGCGCATCGCTGTGCAGCCCGGGGGCTGCTCGGGTCTTCGTTACCAACTCTTCTTCGACGATCGGAGTCTGGACGGCGACGTCCTTAAGGACTTCGGCGGCGTGGGCGTCGTCACCGATCGGATGAGCGCCCCGTACCTCAGCGGCGCCACGATCGATTTCGTCGACACCATCGAGAAGCAAGGGTTCACGATCGACAATCCGAACGCGACCGGCTCATGCGCCTGCGGAGACTCCTTCCACTAGCCGCTGCAGAAACTAGTTGAACGTTGTACTAGTATTGGAGTATGTGGAACACAGGGGATCCAGCACGCGCCTTTCTCGACGCTGAACCACAACTCATCGAGCGCTCGGCGGCTCGTGGGTCGTGGACCGCCGCCGACGGTCGCCTGCCCGCGGTGTTCCTCAGCCACGGAGCACCACCCCTTTTCGACAACGCCGAATGGATCGAATCCCTGGCGGCGTGGGCAGACTCCATTCCAACCCCCTCAGGCGTCCTCATCGTCAGTGCGCACTGGGAGTCGGCGCCCATCGCATTGAGTTCACCGGATGCGGGAACCGGATTGGTCTATGACTTCGGCGGCTTCGATCCGTTCTATTACTCGATGCAGTACTCAACGCCAGACGCAAGCTGGCTGTCCTCTCTTGTGCAGGGGATGCTTCCACGTGGGGAATCGGTTGCGGCCTCCACGAACCGTGGGCTCGATCACGGCGCCTGGGTGCCGCTGAAGGTGATGTACCCGGCAGCGGATGTCCCAGTCATCCAGATGAGCATCCCCACACACGATCCGCAACGGTTGATGCAGATCGGGCGGTCGCTGCGTGAACTCCGCGATCACGGCGTTCTGGTCATCGGCTCGGGCTTCGCCACGCACGGTCTGCCGTTCCTGACCGCGGACAACTTCCTGACCGGCGCCATTCCCGGCTGGTCCAGCGATTTCGACGCGTGGTCCGCCGAGCTTCTCGACACAGGCGACGTCGATTCCCTGGCGGATTACTCGAAAGCGCCGGGAATGCCACACGCCCATCCGACGGTGGAGCACTTCAGCCCAATGTTCGTGACGTTGGGAGCCGCTGACGATCCCGAGGCTGGGGTCCGCACGACGGTCGAGGGATTCATGTGGGGGCTTTCACGGCGCTCGTTCCAGGTCGCATAGAACGTGCCACGCGTGCACGGCGAGTGAGTTGGCGCCGGCACGGGTAGGGTCGTCGCCCGTGGCCATCTTGATTACCGGATCCATCGCTACCGATCACTTGATGAGCTTCCCGGGTCGGTTCTCCGACTCTCTCGTCGCCGACAAAATCGACAAGGTCTCGTTGTCATTCCTGGTCGAAGAACTGCAGATCCGCCGCGGGGGAGTCGCGCCCAATATCGCGTTCGGAATGGGCTGCCTGGGTCTGAGCCCGGTGCTCGTAGGCGCGGTGGGCCCGGACTTTGCCGACTACGAGTCCTGGCTGCAACGCCACGGCGTGGACACCCGCGGAGTGCACGTCTCGGATTCTCATCACACCGCCCGATTCGTGTGCACCACCGATACCGAGCAAAACCAGATTGCGTCGTTCTATCCAGGAGCGATGTCCGAGGCGCGCAATATCGAATTGAAGCCGATCGTGGAACAGGTGGGTGGAGCCGACGTCGTGCTCATCGGTGCGAACGATCCCGAGGGTATGCAACGCCACACTGACGAGTGCAGATTCCGTGGTTATCCCTTTGCCGCCGATCCGTCCCAACAACTCGCGCGAATGGACGGTGATGAGATCAAGCCGCTGATCGAAGGTGCGGAGTACCTGTTCACCAACGAGTACGAGGCAGCCTTGATCGAGCAGAAGACCGGCTGGTCGGCAGACGATCTCGCAGCCATGGTGAACGTCCGAGTGATCACGCTCGGTCCTGATGGTGCCCGCATCGAACGTCGTGGCGCTGACCCGGTGCAGGTGACCGTCCCCGAGGAGGAGAGCAAGGCCGACCCAACCGGTGTGGGGGACGCATTCCGGGCCGGATTCCTCGCGGGACAATCGTGGGGGCTCTCGGACGAGCGATCCGCGCAGGTGGGGTCCCTCGTTGCCACCTACGTGATCGAGACGGTTGGAACGCAGGAGTACCAACTCGCGCAGCAGCACTTCCTGCAACGTCTCGCTGCCGCTTACGGCGATGATGCGGCAAGCGAGGTCGAGCAGCACGTCTCGTGTCCCCGCCCGTAGGCAACTTCGCATCGGAGCCCCTATGGGAGCTTCCTGATCCCACGGCTGCTGATGCCGGCGAAGACCTCGTCGCGATCGGTGGTGGGCTGGATCCGGGAACCGTTCTCACGGCCTATTCCCGTGGCATGTTCCCGATGGAAGTCGCGCTCGGTGCCGAACTCGGTGGTGGCAGCACCTTGGGGTGGTGGTCCCCTGATCCGCGCGGGGTGCTGTTCCCGGGCGATCTACGGGTGTCACGATCGCTAGCGCGCTCTGCGCGACGGTTCAGCACGACGGTGGATCGCGCTTTTGTCGATGTCATGCGTGCCTGCGCGGAGCCGTCGCGTCCTCACGGCTGGATCACCGACGGATTCATCGATGCGTACACCGAACTGCACCGACTCGGTTTCGCTCACTCGGTCGAGGTGTGGAGCGGTAGGGAACTCGTGGGAGGTCTGTACGGAGTGGAAGTGGGTGGACTGTTCGCCGGTGAGTCCATGTTCCACCGAGTGCGCGATGCATCGAAGGTCGCGCTCGTTGCCCTCGTCCAGCAGATCGACGCGTGTCCCGGAGAGCGTTTGATCGACGTTCAGTGGCGCACCGAACACCTCGCGAGCCTGGGCGTCGTAGAGATTTCGCGCAACACCTATCTCGATCTACTGCCGGCCCTGTGTGAGCTCGATCCGTGCTTTCGGACAACGCAGAAGGACGGGCTCTAGCCGCGGGCCTGCTCGAGAATGCCGGGTGCGGTGGACAGGAAAGCCTCGATCGTGTCGTGGGTGCAGCCGTAGGGCAGGGATACGCGCAAACTTCCGGTCGTGGAGATCCCCATCGCTTCCAGCACGTGGCTCGGCATCCGAGAGTCGGCGGTGCACGCTGATCCGCTCGCAACAGCGATGGTGTGTTTGTCGAGTTCGGTGACGACGGCTTCGCCGATGACGTCCTCGGCCACGAGTGTCACGATGTGGGGAAGGCGTTCGATGGGATCACCCACGGCGCTCACGCCCGGCCAGGTGGAAGCGGTGCGGCGGATTCGATCGATCATCTCGTAGTGGACGCGCGCTTGCTGTTCCCAGTGCGGACCGACGTACTCGGCTGCGCTGGCCGCCGCTGCGACCGCCGCGATATCGGGAAAACCGCCGACCCACCCCCGGTCGGGGGCCTCGGGTGGACGCCAGCGGATGTCCGGCTTCACCGCCAGCACCGCACATCCCGAAGGACCACCCCAGTCTCGGGGTACGACCACCGCGGTGTCCCATGCCTGCCCCAGGGGTCGATGGCCCGCGACCTGGACGGCGTCGCTCACCATCGGCACGCCGGCCGCCCGGCAGGCGGCGTGGATCTCAGCGACGGGCTGCACCGTGCCAACTTCTGCGTTGGCCTGTTGAATGCACACCACTGCGGCACCCCTGGCCAACTCGGCGCCGAAGGCGGCTAGCTCGACTCGGCCGGTTCGATCAACTGGGACCGTGACGACCTCGGCACCCGAGCACGCCCGGGCGGCGAACACCACGGCCATGGATTCGGTGGCGCCAATGAGGATGCGAGGGGGAGCACCGTCGGCCGTCCGGGCCTCGAACAGGCCCATCACCGCCGCGCGAAGTACGTCGGACCCGGAGCTGCCCACGAAACACATGGCGGCGGGGACTTCGAGAAAGCCGGCGATGGCGGCGCGAGCGGTGTCCAGAACCAAGCCGGCGCGACGACCCTGATGGTGCAAGCGGGCCGGGTCAGACCAGCCCTGATCCAAGGCCGCGACCAGGGCCCGGGTGGCGACGGGCAGGACCGGCTGACCACCGACGGCGTCGAGGTAACCCGGACCCGGATTCGGGCCGGGGTTGGGCCACATCTGCGCTCCCGAGTCCGTGGAATCGAAGGCGTGCGGACCGGTCATATGCGCACGCTAGCGGGAGTGGGAGATCTCACGCCGGTTCCGTTGAATCCCGGGTGGCCCAGGGCGTATCTCGGGGCCGTCGGTGCGCTAGTCTCCAGGGGGAGTGTCCCCTAAGGACGCATCCAACGATTCTCGGTCCGGAATTGGCAGAAAGGCGATACGTGAACCCGTCCACCGATCACGGTGCGAGGGCGAAGAAGCCCCGGTCTCGGCACGCGGTCGTCGGCGCCGTCGCGCTGGCTGTGTCCGGTCTCGCTCTGTCCGGCTGTACCGCGAACGAAGCCTTCTTCTTCGATCTCCCCGAGCCCGCGTCTGCCGAAGCGCCGATCATCCAGAATCTGTGGAACGGTTCGTGGATCGCCGCGTGGGCGGTGGGCATCTTGACGTGGGGTCTGATGATCTGGGCGGCAATCGCCTACCGACGTCGGCACGCCAACGAAGTCCCCGAGCAGACGAAGTACAACGTCCCCATCGAGGCGCTGTACACGATCGTCCCACTGATCATGATTCTCGGACTCTTTTGGTTCACCGCGAAGGATCAAAGCGAGATCCTCACGCTGGATAACGACGAGCAGCAAACGGTCAACGTCGTCGGGTTCCGCTGGTCCTGGGCCTTCAACTACATGGACGAGGACGTCTACGACGTCGGCGTTCCCTACGGTGAAGGGTCGGTCGGCGAGCCGCCCACGTTGTACCTGCCGGTGGACGAGAAAGTTCGCTTTGAGTTGAACTCACCCGATGTCATCCACTCCTTCTGGGTGCCGGCGTTCTTGTTCAAGATGGACGTCATCCCGGGCAAGACGAACGTCTTCGAACTCACACCCGACAGGATCGGCACATACGCCGGCAAGTGCGCCGAGCTGTGCGGTGTCGACCACGCCCGCATGCTGTTCCAGGTCGAGGTCGTCGAGCGAGACGAATTCGAGGCCAAGATGGAAGATCTCCGGGCCAAGGGCCAAACCGGTCAATTGGAGACCGACCGAGTCAATAGTGACGGACAGCGTCCCGAGGAGCGCAAGCTATGACACTCCTGAATGATCCCCCCGTCGCGGGTACCTCCTCCGAGGCACCGGTCTACACCCCGCGAAAGCCGGGCCTGGGCAAAGCGATCGTCAACTGGATCACGTCCACCGACCACAAGACCATCGGCTACATGTACATCATCACGTCGATGATCTGGTTCTTGATCGGTGGCTTGATGGCACTGGTGATACGGGCCGAACTTGCAGTTCCCGGCCTGCAGTTCATCTCACTCGAGCAGTACAACCAACTGTTCACCATGCACGGCACCATCATGCTGCTGCTGTTCGCCACACCCCTTTTCATCGGGTTCGGCAACGTGATCATGCCGTTGCAGATCGGCGCCCCGGACGTCGCGTTCCCCCGACTCAACATGTTCGGGTACTGGCTGTTCCTCTTCGGTGGACTCGTTGCAGCGGCTGGCTTCCTCACCCCCGATGGGGCAGCATCCTTCGGCTGGTTCGCCTACGCCCCCCTCAGCGGTGCGGTCAACTCTCCGGGCGCCGGAGCCGATCTTTGGTTCATCGGGTTGGCCATCGGCGGCTTGGGAACCATTCTCGGTGGCGTCAACTTCATCACCACGATCATGACCATGCGGGCACCGGGCATGACGATGTTCCGGATGCCGATCTTCACGTGGACGATCTTCATCACCTCGGTGCTGGTGCTCGTGGCCTTCCCCGTCCTGGCAGCCGCGCTGGTCGTCATGTTCATCGACCGACAATTCGGATCCGTTGTCTTCGCGCCGGAGAACGGCGGGGCCATCTTGTGGCAGCACCTTTTCTGGTTCTTCGGTCACCCGGAGGTTTACATCATCGCCTTGCCGTTCTTCGGCATCGCGAGCGAGATCATCCCGGTCTTCGCTCGCAAGCCGATCTTCGGTTACAAGGGCCTGATTTTCGCGACCATGGCGATCGGCGCCCTGTCCTTCGCCGTCTGGGCGCACCACATGTACGTCACGGGTTCGGTGTACCTACCGTTCTTCGCCCTCATGACCATGCTCATCGCCGTCCCCACGGGCGTGAAGTTCTTCAATTGGATCGGGACCATGTGGAAGGGGTCGATCTCCTTCGACACCCCGATGCTTTGGACTTTGGGATTCATGATCACGTTCCTGTTCGGCGGCCTGACCGGCATCATCTTGTCCGCGCCGCCGCTTGACTTCCACGTCTCCGACAGTTATTTCGTCGTTGCCCACTTCCACTACGTCGTCTTCGGAACCGTGGTGTTCCTGACTTTCGCCGCGCTGTATTTCTGGTGGCCAAAGATGACCGGCAAGATGCTGAACGAGCGCTTGGGCAAGATTCACTTCTGGCTGTTGTTCATCGGCTTCCAGGTGACCTTCCTGGTCCAGCACTGGCTCGGCGTCCAGGGCATGCCACGTCGATACGGCGACTACCTGCCGGTTGATGACTTCACGACTTTGAACGTGGTGTCCACGGTCGGAGCCGCGATCCTGGGTGTGTCGACCCTGTTCTTCATCTGGAACGTCTTGACCACGTGGAAGAACGCTCCGAAGGTCACGGTCGACGACCCCTGGGGCTGGGGCGGCTCCCTGGAGTGGGCTACCAGTTGCCCACCGCCGCGGCACAACTTCACTTCGTTGCCACGCATCCGCTCCGAGCGTCCGGCGTTCGATCTGCATCATCCCGAGCTGGCCCCGCCGAGTGCCCGCTCCCAGCCGCAGATCAGCAGTAGCGCGAGCAGCTCGGGTGGAGTGCACTAATGAAGATCGAAGGCTGGACATTCGCGCTGGGGTTCATCTTCTTTTGGATGGTGAGCGGTGCGTACTGGTATCTCAGTCGGGACGAAGTGGGCACCACGCTGCTGGTTCTGACGGGTGCCCTCGCTTTCCTGGTTGCTTTCTATCTCCTGTACACCGCCAAGCGCGTGTACCCACGGCCCGAGGATCGCGATGACGCGGAGATTGACGAGGCCGATCCGGAGTACGGCTTCTTCAGCCCGCACTCCTGGTGGCCACTGGTTGTGGCACTCGGTGCGGCCACCATCGCCCTGGGATTGGTCTTCGCCGTCTGGGTGATCGTGCTGGGCGCTTCGGTGCTCATGCTCGGCATCATCGGGTGGCTGTTCGAGTACTACCGGGGCGAATTCGCTCGGTAGTACGACCGTCGGGCATAGCGGTCATTCTTGGGCGTGGCCGCCGGCCCTTGCTCCGTGCAGCACGTACCCTGGAGAGACGTCAGTTCAGATCCGTGGGAGTTCACGTCGTGTTCGTCAGCAGAGTCCAAGCGATAGCCGCGTGCGGTGCCGCGGCGCTTGTGCTTACTGCCTGTCAGCCGACCCTGACCGTGACGACGGCCCCGATGGACACCGAACCGGATGTGTCCATAAGTGCCACGCCCCAGGCAACCGAGGTGGAACCGAGCACTCCGATCGTGGTCGAAGCAGACGGCGGCAGACTGCAGGATGTTCAGGTGACCGGGCCGACGGGCGTCTTGGAAGGTGAATGGGACGAGCAGCGGACCCGATGGACGTCAACGGATGTAGCACTGGATTACGGCGCCTCGTACACGATCCAGGCCAGGGCGTACGACGCCCGCGGCAACGTCGTCACGGAGACTTCACGCTTCAGCACCATCGAGCCGGAGAAGTTCTTCAAGGCCTACGCAGAACCGGCTGAGGGCGAAGTGGTCGGAGTGGGCATTCCGATCACCGTGAACTTCAACAAGAAGGTCCAGAACAAGGCCGAGGTCGAGCAGGCGATGGTCGTGCGAACGCCCGAAACCTTGGTCGGCGCCTGGGCGTGGAAGGACGACAAAACAGCGGAATTCCGTCCCAAGGACCTGTGGCCCGGAGACATGGACGTCACTGTCGACCTCAACTTCGAAGGTGTTCAAGCCAAGGACGGTGTCTTCGGCAAAGAGAACACCTCTCAGACATTCCGCTACCGACCATCGATGGTGAGCATCGTCGATGCCGACACGTACACGATGGATGTCTACAAGAGTGGCGAACTCGTCAACACCATCCCGGTGACCACCGGCAAAGCAGGCTGGGAGACCCGTAGCGGAACCAAGGTGCTCTTGACCAAGGAGCGCGTGCGGTTGATGGACGCCGCTTCCGGGGGAATCAGTGAGGAGAACTCCGAGTATTGGCGGGTGGAGGCCCCGTACGCGATGCGCATGACGTATTCGGGGGAGTTCGTGCACGGAGCGCCGTGGAGCGTGGCCTCGCAGGGCAATGCCAACGTCAGCCACGGTTGCGTGGGCATGAGCGAAACAAACGCAGCCTGGTGGTGGAACGAGAACGAGATCGGTGACGTTGTGATCGTGAAGAACACCGGTAGACCCCAGGACAATGACGGCAATGGATTGACGGTATGGAACGACGAGTGGCACGAGTGGCTTGCGCGCTCGGCCAACGGCGCAGTATTCACCCAGGCACCTTTGACTGAAATCTCTAGCGTTGAGACGAATATCGAGGCTGTGGCGTCCGAGAACGCGTAGCATTCACTCCGACACGTATCAGCAATCGAAAGGCGACTGCGATGGGTTTCGGCGAAGCGGTACGAACGTGCTGGAAGAAGTACGGCGATTTCGACGGACGAGCCGGTCGGGCCGAATTTTGGTGGTGGGTCTTATTCACGGCCATCGTTCAGACCATCGCCGCCGTCGTTCTCACGGTCCTCTTGATCGTCGCTCAAAACTTCGGTTTCATCCAGTGGCTATCGGTAATCGTCTTCATGGTCGTGATCTTGGCCTTCATCTTGCCGTCGATCGCAGTCTCGGTTCGCCGGCTGCACGACCGTGATCTTTCCGGCTGGTGGTACCTCCTGGGCTTCGTGCCACTGGGCAGCATCGTGCTCTTCGTTTGGTACGTGCTGCCCGGAACACCCGCTCCGAATCGTTACGGTGGCTAGGCACCAGGAGCCTTGAACTCCGTTGGCGATTGAGGGGTGAGAAAAACACGGAGGTAGCACAGGCGGGACCGCATCGAAGCGTCGAGCAGCGCGCCAATCGAGCTATTCGAGTGTTCTTGGGCTCGGTGGTGGTCCTCGGCGCCCCACTGATCGTCGCGATGTATCTGGTGGATGAATCCATCGGTCAACTGCTGGTGATAGGCCTCATGCTGGTACCCGCGGTGTCGGCGCTCATCGCACGACTGTGGACCAAAGAGCACATCACATTCGGACGTCCGGCACTATCAACGCTGGCGCTGGCCTTCTTTCCGGCCATCGCGATGGCACTCGCCTATGGGCTGCTCTCGATCGTGCCCGCAACGGACGTGAAGTTCCTGGGATGGACTGTCTCGTTAACAAGTATTGTCTTTGGAATTTTGCAAGCCGCAGTCCTGGGATTCGGTGAAGAACTCGGTTGGCGTGGCTACTTGCTTCCTCAGTTGCGACGAACCAGGTCCTTCCTGACTGCAAACCTGATAGTCGTCGTGATCTGGTTCGTCTATCACGTGCCGGTCATCTTTGCGCCTGGCCTGTATTCCAATCCCGGAATACCGTTGTGGGCGAACTTGGTGCTCTTCGCCATCGCGATCACCGGATTCAGCTTCTTCCTTGGCGTGCTGTGGGAGAAGCACCACGACGTGTGGAGCCCCTCACTCGCCCACGGAGCGTGGAACTATCTGGTGCAGAGTGCTTGGCCGCTTATGTTCGTCGCCGTGAGCCCGTGGATCATGGGTGAGTTCGGAGTCGTTGCCGGAGTTGTGATGATCGCTATTGCGCTCATGTGGGTTCCACGCTTTTCGCGACGCTACCGCGCACCCTTAGACGTTTGACGTTGCCGCGGCGTGGGGGCTCGACTGGTTGTAGGGATCTTTCTATGCCCGACTGAGGGTAATTCCGATGCCACTCAAGACCGATGTCCCGGCGAGGGAGTCGATTGCCTGAACATCCACCAGTGCATTCACGTTTGCATCCGTCCATCCGTGGGGCACGCATACGCAGCCGGGCGAGATGTCATCACGTACGGATGCAGGAAGGGTTATGGAGCCGGTAGGGGTATTGAGAACCAGGTCAGCCCCGTTGATGATGCCCAACTCTGCGGCGTCGTTGGGATGGATCATCGCGGTGGGGGTGTTGGAGCCTCCGGTAAGGGTGGGTAATCCCTTCATCCACGAATTGTTGCTACGCAGGTGACGACGGCCAACCAGTGTGAAGCGAGGTGGGGGACTGTCGTGATTGAGAAGGCTTGATGCGTCGGTGAGGGCCTCGAGCAGCACAGCCGGTGCAACATCGATGCGACCCGTGGGCGTGCGCAGCACCTCGGGCAGTCGGGGCTCGAGCGGACCGAGGTCGATGCCGTGGGGGTTATCGATGAGGTGTTGGAGTGTGAGGCCATCGGGATGCGAGCCGAATCCGTCGCCATAGGGGCCGGTGCGGATCCGCAGGTCGAGAATCCGATCCACGCCCGTGCGGTGTGAAACAGCCTCGAGGAGTTCCTCCGGAGTTCGGCCGTGGGCCCGCGAAGCCGCGTCCGTGCAGGCCTGCGAGGCGACGGTGTAGGCGATCAGATCCTCGATCTGCGCGACCGTCGGTTCGTGGCCGGAGGCTATTCCGGCTGCGATGGCGGCGAGTTGAGCGAGGACTTCGGTCTCGTCCTTCTCGCCCTCGGGAACGTCGAAGATGGCGGGGGAGTAGCGGGCCTGATTTCGCACCGCGAGGTTGTTGAAGACCACGTCGTGCTGTGGACGCGTCAGGGGAGAGGCCACGGGCAGAATGACGTCGGCCAGGGAACTCGTCGCGGTGAGGTACGGATCCACGCTCACCAGCAGTTCGAGTTCTCCGAAGGCCTTCGTGAGCCTTTGCTGGTTCGGAGTGGACACGATGGGGTTCCCGCCAATGACGAACACCGCGCGGATGTGCTCGTCGCTGTCGGGTTCGGGTGTGTCGATTTCCTCTGCGAGGGTTGATGCCGGGAACTCGCCGAGGGCGCTGGGCAGACCTCTCACCCTGGTTCGGCGCCTGCCGGGGATTTGCACCCCGTGTCCTGACCCAGGAGTGCCCTCGGTGGACGGCCCTCCCGCAACGGGTAGTGGGAACATCACGCCGCCCGGACGGTCCAGGGAACCGATAGCGATGTTGATGACATCGATGAGCCACGAAGCAAGGGTTGCCATGGGCGTTGTCACATCGCCGCTGGTGAAGCCAGCGGTGGTGGTACCCATTCGTCCATAGATCGCGGCACTCCTCGCCGCTCGAAGTTCACGAGCTATGCGCTGCGTGGTCTCTGCGTCGATGCCGGTCAGGGGAGCCGTGGCTTCGGGAGTGAACGGCTCGAGGCGCGTAACGATCTCGTGCCATTCGCTGGCGTCGATCCACGGTTCTGCTGCAGCGAGGGTCGGTTCCCGGGTGAGCAGATATGCGAGGGATGCGAGCCACAGGGCATCGGAGCCGGGACGGATGCTGATGTGCTGGTTGGCTGCTGCGGCCGTGCGAGTGCGCACCGGGTCGACCACAACGAGTTGTCCGCCGCGCTTGCGGAGGGCTCGGAGTCGGCCGGGGAAGTTAGCGGACGTCATCATCGACCCGTTCGAGATCAGCGGATTTGCGCCGAGCATCAAGAAATAATCGGTGCGATCGATGTCCGGCACCGGAACGGACAGCGCCGTTCCGTACATCAGCGCGCACGCGACCTGCTTGGGCATCTGGTCGACCGTGCTCGCCGAGAAGCGTTGGGTGGTGCCGAGGGCCTTGATGAACGCCGGTAGGTAAAACGCACCCGAGAGATTGTGGACGTTGGGGTTACCGAGAAAGAGTCCAACGGACTGTGGACCGTGCTCGGTGAGGATCAAGCCGAGGCGTTCGCGGATCACTTGGAAGGCTTCGTCCCACGTGGCCGGCTGCAGGGAGCCGTCTTCCCCGCGGATGAGTGGCTGGGTTAGCCGGTTGGGGTCGGCGTGGAGCTCACCGAGGGCGACACCTTTCGGACAGATGTAGCCGCGGCTGAAGACGTCCTCGGCGTCGCCACGAACATCGGTGACACGCGCATCCTCGATGGTGAGCGTGAGCCCGCAGGTCGCCTCGCACAGCGGGCATACCCGCAGGACACCGGTCATGGCCTCAACTGTGCCACCGCGGTCGGCTTCGGGTCGAGAAACGGCCAAAAGAAGGCCGTGCGCCTACCGGTTCGAGGCCGAGACCGGGCTCGACGCCCCCGAGAGATCCCCTTGGCCGACGAGGTTAACGGCCGAGACTCGGAAGGTATATGGCTTGCGAGGACGCAGTTTGTCGACTTCGACGGTTGTGACATCACCTGCGACCTGGATAGTCCCCCGCAGGCGATTTCGTTCGTCGTAGACGTACACGTACTGACCGGTAATCGGGGATCCACCGTCCGCGGGCAGCGTCCAACTCACGGTCGCCGAACGCGCCCCGGCCACCGCGGATACGCCCGTGGGAGCCTCAGGAACGGTGGCGACCGGCTCCTGTGGATCCGTGGGCTCTTCGGGGTCGGTAGGCGGCGTAGCGCTGCCGGAGAACATCAGAAGGTTCGGTGAACCGCCGCCCAATCCGGTGAGGACGTCAGTCGTTGCGGCTCCACGAAGTGCGGACCAGATGGCGTCGGGAGAAGCCCCCGGGTTGCCCTCGAGGAGTTGCGCAGCCGCGCCGGCCACATGGGGCGAAGCCATCGAGGTTCCCGACAGCGAGGCGCTTGCCGTCGGACCCGTGTACCAGGCGGAGTTGACGCCGACTCCCGGGGCGTAGATGTCGACGCAGGATCCGTAGTTGGAGAAGTACGCCTGGGCGTCGGAACTATCGCTGGCGGCCACGGTGATTGCCGACGGTTCCCGCGCCGGTGACGTGCTGCATGCGTCCGTGGCGGAGTTGCCGGCGGCGACGACCACGGTCACACCGTCGCGGACGAGATTGGCAACAGCCAGGTCGATGCTGCTGCTGGCTCCTCCGCCGAGGCTCATATTCGCGACCGCAGGGGTCCCCGAAGCGTGCTGACCGGCGATGTAGTCCAGGCCGGAAATGACGCCGGACCACGTTCCCGATCCATAGCATCCGAGCACCCGGACGGGGATGAGCCGAGACGCCTTGGCCATCCCGTAACTCGCTCCGGCCACGGTTCCGGCCACGTGAGTACCGTGTCCGTTGCAGTCCGATGTCCCGTTACCGTCCTCGACCGCCGTGAATCCACCCGCCACTCGCCCGGTGAAGTCGACATGGTCGGCGCGGATGCCGGTGTCGACGATGTACGCATCGACACCGTTGCCGGTGGAGTCGTAGGCGAAGGCGCCATTGAGTGGCAGTTCACGCTGATCACTGCGATCGAGTCCCCACGGTGCGGGGTCTTGCACCTCGATCGCCTGCGCTAGACCGTCGGCCTCGACGAATGAAACGTTCGGGTTCTTGCGCAAGGCTTCGATCTGCTTGTCGCCGGCGTTGACGAGCGCCCCGGAGAACACATTGTCGAAGGTGCGCTCAACGGTCAGCCTGTTCCGTTCGCGGCGAGATGACTGTTCCCGCACCTCCTTAGCCCGATCGGAAGCGGCTGCTCCGGGGGTGAAGACGACGATGTAGTCCCCGCGATCGCCGACTTCCTCCTCGCACTGTTCCTGGAGCTTCTTGATCTTGCCCGGTGCCCAATCGCTAGGAGACGCCTTCTCCTTCTTGCCCTGGGCCTTGCGGCGAGCATTCGCGCGGTCTGTCTCATCCGCGGCCTCGGACAGGCATGACAAGAGCGCGAGCTCGTTCGCCTGCTCGGTCTCGTCAAGAGAGTCGATATCGATATCTAGAGCCCTCTCCAATGCCGAGCGGGCCGGTGAGCGAAGGGCTGCTGCTGGAATCTGAGCCGGCCCTCCCTGCGTCGACTCGGGACGACCGGAGGCGTTCGACGCGCCACCTTGTCCCTGGCTGGAGCCATTTGCCGTTTGGTTACCTGAACCCGGCGTCGCCGGCCTGGAGGAGGCATTTGCGTTCGGATTCGCCGCGGGGTTACTGGCGTCGTTGCCCGCCCCGGAATTGCCCGAGCTCGCGTTGCCCGCGTCGTCGGGTCGACCCGGGTTGTCGTTGCCGGAGTTCCCGTTGCCCTGGCCGCCAGGGCTGGCGGGAGCGTTCGAACTTCCTTGACCGGGACGATCAGACGGCGGTGCGGCTGCTGCCGTAGGTCCCAAGAGGCCAAGGGCGAGCAGTCCGCAGGCAACAGGGGTCACGATGCGCAGGGACGACGTGTTCATGTCCTAAGTATCGGTCAAGACCGGCCATGACTGCCCCGACACCACGTCGGAAAAAGCGAAGACCCCACCGCGGCGGTGGGGTCTTCGTCGGGGCTGGGAAAGGGCAGCGCCCTGGTTGTCCTAGGAGCGAGACTCCTGCTCGGCCACCTGCTCGGCATTTGTCTTGGGCATGCCGGGGTGGTGCAGGACACCCCCGTGCGCGTTGAAGATGACGTCGCGTTCTTCGTACTCGTGCAGCGGAGCCTCGATGGCTCCCTGTTCTTCGGCGTGGTGCTGGCCGGCCTCGATCTCTTCGGCGCTTGGCCGCGGGATGTTGTCGCCGTAGAAGAAGCCGCTCAACGTGTGTCGAATCGAATCCAGGCGGTAGCGCGGGTTGCGGACACCGTCGATGTCGGTCTTTTGCGGGGCGGGAAGAACCGGTGTGTCCGGCTTGCTGCCGATGACCGCCAGTTCTTTCTCGTTCAGAGGCTGATGAACCTCGACGAATTCACCGTGCGGGAGTCGCAGGATGCGACCGGATTCATACCCGTGGAGCAACTTCTCGCGATCGCGGCGCTGCAGGCTCAAACAGATGCGCTTGGTGATGATGAATGCCAGCGGGGGAGCGACGATCAACAGCACCCGAAGGGTCCACGAGATCGAGTTGATACTGAGGTTGAAGGTCGTGGCGACTAGGTCGTTTCCACCACCGAGCCACAAGATTCCGTAGAAGACGATCGCCATCACGCCGATGCCGGTGCGAACCGGAGCATTGCGCGGGCGATCAAGCAGGTTGTGCTCCCGCTTGTCCCCGGTCGCCCAAGCCTCGAGGAACGGGTAGAGCGCCAGGCCGGTGAACAAGATGCCCGGGATGACGACCGAGGGGATGAAGACGTTCCACGAAATCGTGAAGCCTGCAACCACGGTCTCCCAGTTCGGCATCAGGCGCAGGGCGCCGTCCAGCCAGCCGATGTACCAGTCGGGCTGGGTCCCGGCCGTCACTTGGTCGGGTGTGTAGGGACCGAAGATCCAAACCGGGTTGATGTTCACCAGCCCCGACAGCAGCGCGACGATGCCGAACACGACGAAGAAGAAGCCACCGGCCTTTGCCATGTAGATGGGCAGGAGTGGGTAGCCGACGACGTTGTCGTTGGTGCGGCCCGGTCCGGGGAACTGGGTGTGCTTTTGCGTCCACACCATGATCAAGTGGACCGTGATCAGCGCCAGGATCAAGCCGGGAACCAGCAGGATATGCGCGGAGTACAGCCGGGAGATGATGTCCCCGCCGGGGTACTCACCACCGAACACGAAGAACGCCAGCCAGGTGCCCACGAGTGGAATCGACTGCAAGATGCCGCGAATGATCTGCAGGCCCGTTCCCGAGAGCAGGTCATCGGGCAGCGAATAGCCGGTGAATCCCGCTGCGAGGGCGAGCGTGGTCAGGGCCACGCCGACGATCCAGTTGAACTCGCGTGGCTTGCGGAAGGCGCCGGTGAAGAAGACGCGGAACATGTGAACGGCGACGGCGGCGACGAAAATCAACGCCGCCCAGTGGTGCATCTGACGGATGAGAAGGCCGCCTCGGATGTCGAAGCTGATATTCAGCGTGGATGCGTAGGCCTCGGACATGTAGATGCCGTTCAGCGGGATGTAGGAGCCCTCGTACACGACCTCGGCCATGCTCGGCTTGAAGAACAGCGTCAGGTACGTGCCGGTGAGAAGCACCACGATGAAGGAGTACAGGGCGATCTCGCCGAGCATGAACGACCAGTGCTCGGGGAACACCTTCGACAGGTTCCGTGCCAGGAACTTGTTGCTGCCAAGGCGCTGATCGACGAAGGTCGCGGTGGCGCCGCCCGCCTTCTCGACGGGGTTCGCAGCGGGGTTTGTCGTGCTCATCCACGCTCCCAGAAGCTAGGTCCGACAGGTTCTTGGAAGTCCGATCGTGCTACGAGGAATCCTTCCTCATCTACGCGGATCGGCAACTGCGGCATCCGCCGGGCGGCGGGGCCGAAAACGACGTTGCCTTCGTCCGCGAGATCGAAGGTGGATTGGTGGCATGGGCACAGCAGGTGGTGGGTGCGGTGCTCGTAGAGGGCGATCGGGCAACCCACGTGGGTGCAGATCTTGGAGTAGGCCAAGATCCCCTGGTAGTCCCAGCCCTCGCCCTGCTGGGCGCGGATCTCGTCCGGGTCCATGCGCACCAGGATGATCGCCGACTTGCCGCGATCCCTCATGTTGGCAACCGGGTCCTCTTTGAGTTCCTTGATGGACATCGGAAGCGCCGAGACGAGCCCACCGACCGGGATCTCTTCTGGCCGGATGCCCTTGACGTTCTCCCCGGTGCTGTGGCCGGTATCGGGAACGATCCGCTCGCCGTCGCGCCACGATGTGGTGGACAAGATCTCCACCGGGTTCTCGCCGGGCGGGGTCTGCCACAGGTCGCGGAGCATCACCACGAGCGGGATCGGGAAGAGCGCCAAGGCGCCGAGCAACGTCCGGCGGATGATCGGGTAGCGAGCGAAGCCCGATTCCTCCTTGCCCCGCTCGTAGTTGGCCGCGGCCTCCTTGGTGGAGCCTTTATCGGATTCCATGTCGTGGCGCTGCTGGACGACCTCGACGTCCGGCATCAACTTCTTGGACCACTGGATGGCACCCGCGCCGATGAAGAAGATCGCACCACCGAAGGTCAAGCCCAGGACCAGGTTGCTGGCACCGACTTCACCGAGAACGGGGACGTAGACGACGGTGGAGACGTCGATCGTGACGTAAGCGACGACGAAGAGAACGACCAGCAGCATGGACAGCAAGAACATGCTGGCCACCTGGCGTTCGGCGCGGCGCGCGGCCTTGGGGTCGGTGTCGGTGACCCGAGGCTTGTGCGGGATGTCTGCTACGGGTAGGTACCCGGGCTTGGGCTCGCCGTGCTCGGGGTTGGCGGGCAGTTTGCTTTCGAGATCTTTGCTCATCGTGCCTTGATTCCGATCCAGACGGCCGCGGCGATCAAAGCGGCGAAAACGGCGGTCCACATGAACAGACCTTCGACGACGGGTCCGAGGCGTCCCAGCGACATCCCGCCGGGGCTCGGTGCGTTCTGCAGGGAATCGATATAGGCCAGGATCTGCTGCTTCTCTTCGACCGGGAGGGTCGCATCGGAGAAGACCGGCATGTTCTGCGGGCCGGTGAGCATCGCCTCGTAGATCTCCTGGGGCGTTGCATTCATCAGACTGGGCGCGTACTTGCCCTGGGTGAGGGCGCCGCCCCCGCCCGCTGCCTGGTGACACTGGGCGCAGTTGATGCGGAACAGCACGCCGCCCTCGGCGATGTCGGCGTCGGCGAAGTCCAACTGCTCAGCGCTGGGAATGGCCGGACCGGGCGCAAGGGATGCGACCCATGCGGACATCGCGGCGATTTCCTCGTCGGTGTAGATCACGTTCTTGCTCGGAGCCTGGGCGCCGGGGGCGGCCATTGGCATCCGGCCGGTCGCCACCTGGAAGTGCACGGATGCAGCCCCAACTCCGATCAGGGAGGGTCCGTTGGCAGAGCCTTGGGCGTCGATCCCGTGGCAGGAAGAGCAGCCCTCGAGGAACAGGCGTTTGCCCTCTTCGACCTGGGTCTGCGATCCCATGGCGGCCTCTGCGGGCGCCGTCGAACTCACGGCTGCGTAGCCGCCACCGACAACGAGCAGGGCCATGGCCAGCAACGCAACGGCCACCCAGGGCCGACGTCGGCGATTCGCCAGGAACTTCACGGGTAGGTGCCTCTCCTTGTGCGCGGACTCAGTGGTTGGTTACTGCAGGACGTAGATCATGAAGAAAAGTGCGATCCACACGACGTCAACGAAGTGCCAGTAGTACGACGTGACGATCGCGCGCGTGGCTTGGTCATGGGTGAAGCGCTTGGTGACGTAGGTCGTGGCGAGGACGAAGAGGAATGCGATCAGACCGCCGGTCACGTGCATGCCGTGGAACCCGGTTGTCAGGTAGAAGGCCGAGCCGTAGGCGTTCGAGGAGAGCGTGAGACCCTCGTGGACGAGTTCTGCGTACTCCCAGACCTGGCCGCCGATGAAGAACGAGCCCATGATGAACGTGATGATGAACCAGCGGCGCAGACCCTTGACGTCTCCGCGCTCCGCGGCGAAAACGCCCAGTTGGCAGGTGACGCTGGACAGCACCAGGACCGTGGTGTTGACGGAGGCGAACGGGATGTTCAGCAGCTGGGTCTCCTCGGCCCAGACCTCGGGGTTTACCGCGCGGAGCGTGAAGTACATCGCGAACAGGGCCGCGAAGAACATGAGCTCGCTGGAGAGCCAGACGATGGTGCCGATCGAGACCATGTTCGGCCGGTTGGCCGGAGCATGGCTGTAGGCCGCTGGGATGGAGGTCGTATTCGCCACGGGCAAATACTGTCATGGCCCCCTAGATAAATGGAGGCCGGTAGGCCAGGTTTTCGAGCGATGTCGGCCACACTTTCGTCGGGGCTAGAGTTGGGATGTGAGTTCTGACCACATCCCGCGAATGCCCGTAGGGGACCAGGAGGCCGCCGAAGCGAGCGGCACCGACGAGGAAACCGCCGCAGCGGGTACGCATGAGGCCACCTCCCAGGCTCCGGAACCGTTGCAGGTGCTGGTGTACAGCGACGACCGCAACGTGCGCCGGCAGGTCCTGTCCAGCCTGGGACGCCGCCCCCATCCCGATCTTCCAGACGTCGAGTACGTCGAATGTGCCACGGAGCCGATGGTCATCGCGCAGGTCGACGCCCAACGCTTCGACCTGCTCGTCTTGGACGGTGAAGCCGTCCCGGCGGGAGGTATGGGGATTGCTCGGCAACTCAAGGACGAGGTCTTCAACTGCCCACCGATCCTGGTCCTGATCGGACGTCCCCAAGACGCGTGGCTGGCCACCTGGTCACGCGCCGATTCGGTCGTCTCGCATCCGCTGGAACCTCGAACGCTCGCGCGGGCTGCGGCTGCGCTGCTCAGGCGCCGGGTGGCAATCTCCTCCTAGCGTCACTAGGGCGTGGACGAGTATGAATCCCATCGGTGGATGATTCGACGATGAACGGTCCCGAACGCACGTGGTCCGGTGTCCTCAGTGCTGCGATGTCCCCGGAGTCCGCTTCGGCCGACGATGTTTCATGGGCAATGGACCAAATCCTCGAGGATCAGGCGACGCCAGCCCAGATCGCTGCTTTTCTCACCGCTCTGCGCACCCGCGGCGAGAGTTCTGCGCACGTGCGCGCAATCGTCGATTCGATGATGGCTCACGCGGTGCTGATCGAGCGGGCTGATCGCCCCAGCGTCGTCGTCGATGTCGTCGGGACCGGCGGCGACGGCTCGGATTCGGTCAACATCTCCACCATGACCGCTGTGGTGGTCGCTGCCGCCGGTGCACCGGTAATCAAGCATGGCAACCGGGCAGCATCGAGCGCGACGGGTTCCGCCGATGCCCTCGAAGCCTTGGGTGTGCGCATCGATCTCGATGCCGCATCCGTTGCTGCGTGCGCCGGCGAGGTAGGCGTCGGCTTTTGCTTCGCCCCCGCCTTCCATCCGGCGTTGCGTTTTGCGGGTCCGACGCGTCGCGAGCTCGCCGTACCGACGGTGTTCAACATCGTCGGGCCGCTCGCCAACCCCGCACAACCCGAAGCGATGCTCGTGGGTTGCGCCCGCGTCGAATCAGCCCCCGTTATGGCACAGGTGCTCGCCGATCGGGGGGTCTCGGCGATCGTCGTTCGCGGTGATGACGGCCTAGACGAGATCTCCACGACCACCACAACGCGAGCCTGGGACGTCACGAGATCGCATGCGACGGGTTCTGAGGTGGTCGAGGAAACGCTCGATCCCCGCGAGTGGGGAATCGAACGTGTGGATCCGTCGATGTTGGTCGGTGGCTCCGCGCAGCGCAACGTCGAGTTGCTGCGAGCCAGTCTCGACCCGAACCACGCCAACGACGACCCAGTCCGGGTCGCAGCCATTCGTGACGCCGTCGTCGTCAACGCGGCCGCGGCGCTGGTTGCCTTCGATTCGGCCGTCGGCTCCGGCGACGTGGCAACGAGCCTGTCCGATCGGATCGGAGCGAATGTTCCGCGGGCGCGAGCGGTGATGGAGTCCGGAGCAGCGTGGGATGTAGTCGGCGCGTGGGTGGAAGCGAGTTCGCGGCTAGCACCTGAATCCCCGACCGGCTAATCGGAAACGCCGGCCGACAACCGACTCACATAGGACACACCTGGAGCCGGCCCAACGGGACGCTGAGCTGCGTGCCGACTAGATGTCGACGAACTCCCGACCACGTCAGCCTGTGCAGCGGCGACGAAAGCGCGCGAGCCAGATGCAGCCGGCCACGACAGCGGCTCGTCGACACTGACGAGGCGAACGGTGGGTGATTCGAGCCACCGAGCCACGAGGGACATCTCCTCGACGGTTGTCGAGTCGGTACCCATGCCACGGGTTTCCGCCGTTGCCACTGCGGCTCTGGCGCAGGCCCGCGGGTCTTCAGCGGGTGTGGCGTGGGTGGCAGCGACGAGACGACCGTCGTCGATGACGTGGATGTCCCAGCCACCGCGATCGGGTGCGGCCGCGACGATGCGGCCGGCATTGCGCAGCGTGCGGAGTCGGTGAAACCGCTCGCTGACCGCGATGACCGACGTCATGTGGTCGCGCAGGCGTGCCGCGTCCTCGAATTGTTCGGCATTGGCATAGGACTTCATGCGCTCGTGAGCACGGTGGATAAACGCATCGAGACGGCCATCGAGGATGGACTTGACTTCGGTGACCGACTGCACGTAGCGGATGCGATCGCCTGTACGCGAACAGGGCGCTGCACAAGATCCGAGGTGTCCGCGAAGGCATTGTGGCGAATCGGTGGAGGGATTGCGTGGTAGTCGTGAGGTGCACGTTCGAAGCCCGGTGTGATCGCAGATGAGTTCCGCAGCATCGCGCGCGGCTCCGCGCGAGGGGAACGGACCCCACCCGGCATCGGGAAACTCGTCGCCAACAGCGCGTGCGGTTACCAGCCGCGGTGCGGAGTCCTCACTTAGCTGAAGCCACCAGGAGGTCGACGCGCGACGTGACCTGCGGTTGTACCGCGGCTGCTGCTCGGTGATGGCGCGCAGCTCGCGAACGTTGGCTTCCAGCGCCGTCGCGCAGGGGATCGCGTCCACACGCTGCGCGATATGGATCATCTCCGTCATCCGCGCCCGCTGCTCGGCCGAGGTGAAGTAGCTGCGCACGCGAGAGCGAATGTTGCGCGACATCCCGATGTACAGGGCGGCACCCTGTTGATCCACGAAGGTGTAGACCCCCGGTCCGGTGGGCAGGTTGTCCGCGAGGTGGCGCTTGGCGCGTTGCTCTTGGGAAACTCGGGAGACGAACGCCCGAAGGTCGGTCCAGGTGTAGACGCCGAAGGATCCGACGCGTTCGAGTAAGCGGTGAAGAACGTGCGTGGTGGCCTGCGCGTCGGCCAGAGCCCGGTGGACGGGAGTGACGGGAGAGCCGAAGTGCTGCGCAAGTGTGGCCAACTTGCAGTTGCGGACCTCCCCGGCGTGCAGTGCCACGCGGGCTAGGCGCGCGGTGTCGAGAGATCGGCCGGGGAACCAACTGAGATCGTGTTTGGCGCAGGCGGCCTTGAGGAAGCCGAGATCGTAGGGAGCGTTGTGGGCGACGATGACGAAGTCGCGGGCGAACTCCCCGAACGAAGCGACGGCTCCCGCGACCGACGGAGCGTCGCGAACCATGGTCGGGGTAATGCCGGTGAGTGACTGGATGTTCACCGGGATGGCATGTCCGGGATCGACCAACGTGGCGAACTCGCCGAGAATCTCCCCGCCGCGGACCTTGACCGCACCTATTTCGGTGATTCCCGCCTGGGTGGCTGGACCCCCGGTGGTCTCGAGATCGACGATGACGAACGTCAGCTCCGACAGCGGTTCCTCAGCGGCGAACTCGTCCCACGTCAGTTGCGTGTGCTGCGGCAGCTGGGCACGGCCGTTGGGTGTGTTGGGCTTGGGTGCGGTGGACATTGCGCAGAACGCTAGGCCTCGGGTCTGACACCGGACGGTAGGTTCTCGGGCATGGCGTTCACTCTTCCCGACGAGGCCTCGCGCTTGCGGTGTGGCCATTGCGGCAACCTGACCCGGTTCGACGTAGTGCGAACTGTGAAGTCCAGCGAGTACTGGCATGCGAACCTTGCCGGCGATGTCGAGGTCGACGAGCGCACCGTGATGGCGGAGGAAGTGGAATCCGTCCGATGCCGCTGGTGCTCGGCGGGCGATCGCATCGAGGTGGTCCCGCGCCCGGAGTTCGGCGGCCCGAGCCAGGAGAGCCCGGGCGACGGCGGGGTTTGACCGATTGTCAGACCCCCGATTTAGCCTCGCGGGCATGGTTATCGACTGTGAGTCCTGCCAGGTAGCCGGGCCGGCGTGCGGCGACTGCGTGGTCAGCGTCCTGCTGGGGACGCCCGATCCGGGCGTGGTTGGCGTACCCATAGACGCCGAGCACGCGCGGGCTATCGGGGTGTTGGCCGATTCGGGGCTGGTACCCCCTCTGAGGCTCGTTCCCGGGGAGCGTCGAGCAGGCTGAGACGTCCTTGGGATGTGCCTGGGACACCCGTGGTGCGCATCGTCACCATTCTGTTACCTTGGGGAACCCGTGACCGGATCAAGCCGTCCCACAGAGGTCATCCCGGTTGCCGACGGCACGTGACCGAGACCTAATCCGTAGCCCGCCGATATCGACGTAGCAGGAGGCCGAAGGTGCGAACCCGGCAGCGAACCCGGATCACGGGGGTCCTGCTGGCACTGACGGGGCTTGTTGCCTCCGGTGCGATCGTCTCCCCGGCGCAGGCCGCGCCCGACCTCGAGCAGGTTCGGCTTCAGGTGATGGACTTGGAGTCCCAGGCCGAGTCGGCCACCGAACGCTTCAACGAGTCCCGCAACGAGCTCAAGGACGTCCGGCGGCAACTCGACTCACTGAAGGCCAAAGTTAAGCGCGAACGCCGCGAGATGCGCGAGATCCTCGGGGCCGTCGACGACCTCGCCCGCGCGGCCTACACCTCCGGTGGGCTCGACACTTCCCTGCAGGTGCTGCTGAGCGAGGATCCCAACGAGTTCCTGGCCCAGGCCGCGGCCCTCGACGCCGTCCAGCGCGGTCAGGCGGCGGCGTTGCGCAAGACCGCGACGGCTCGACTGAGACTTGCGCAGTCCGAGGCTGCGGTTTTGGACAAAGAGGCGCGCGCTAAGGATCTGCGCGACCGCATGAAGGATGCCAAGGGCGAGGCCGACGACCGCCTGGCTGAGGCCGAGCGGATCTTGGCAAACCTGGAAGAGAAAGAGCGCAAGCGTTTGGCGCAATTGGCGCGCGAAGAACGTGAGGCTGCGCGAGCCGCGGCAGCGGCGGCTGCTCGCCAGATCAGTTCCGGTGGTGGCTCATCCAGCGCCGGTGGGGGATTCACCGGGAGCGGGCGTGCAGCGAAGGCCGTGCAGTATGCGCTCGCCCAGGTCGGTGATC
>Ga0181593_10000486_pt1 | contig 34626 bp, 28 predicted proteins | sample 071ome_19_FD_133756 | JGI IMG/M metagenome (GOLD analysis project Ga0181593, IMG submission 133756) | Coastal salt marsh microbial communities from the Groves Creek Marsh, Skidaway Island, Georgia - 071413AT metaG (megahit assembly) | ecosystem: Environmental > Aquatic > Marine > Intertidal...
AGCCATAGCGAAACTGCGGCGAATAGCGGGGAGCGACCACCCCCGGTCCCGATTGCGGAACCAGGCCGCCATGGGCGTAGGCGGCATCGGGCGGCAGGGCCGGAAAGTTGCCTGCCGGGCCGGGATCGAAAAACTGGGTATGCATGGCGCGGTGAAACGGGACATCCAGCGCATCCATCCAGACAATGCGCGCATCCCCCGAATGGGTGTGCTCGTGCCACGTGCCGCCGGGTGTGACGATCAGGTCTCCCTTGTTCATTGGACAGGGCTTGCCGTCGACCGTGGTCGTCCCGTCGCCGCCTTCGAGCACGAAGCGCAGCGCGTTGGCGGTGTGGCGATGGACCCGCGCGGTCTCCCCCGGCATCAGAACCTGGATCCCCACGTTCAGATTGGTGGTTACGCAGTTTCCTGAAGGGTTCGCAAGGTCAGGATTGTGAAGCGACAGAACTCGGCGCTCCGCGACCTCCATGTCGGTCGCATCAACCGCCATGTCCAGCAACGGCTCGATTTCCGTCCAGCGCCAGGCGCGGGCCGGTTCGGACTGAGGCTCGCGTGGATTGTGGACTGTCCTTTCCCATAACGGCTTGACGCCTGCATCCGCCATCAGGCGGTGAAAATCATCTTCTGCTGGTGCGTTCACGTTGCAGCTCCCCGAACGCGGTCGATGAGTGTGGCGGCGTCGGTGGGAGGCGCATCTCCGCGCCATGCCACTACGCCGTCTGGCCGGACAAGCGCCAGCCGGCGTTCGTAAGTCGCCGCGATGTCGGGTTCGCCGATATCGATAACGCGAAAGGGGACTCCACGCGCATCCGCCGCTACGCCGATGGCGGAAACGTCTCCGCCGCCCGGGAAGCGCAGCAGCACGAACCCCTTGCCGAATAAATCGAGGGTCGATTGTCCGGCGGGCAGGGGAGTGTGCGGCGCCCGGCTGCCCGGATAGCTCGTCTGGATGAAATCGTTCACCGTATCGGGAGCATCGCCCTCGCCGTCATAGACGCAGATCGGCGAGCCGGAATAGATATGACCCAGCGCGATGCCGTGTCCGCGATGCTGGCGCTCGTTGGCTTCCGACAGCTGGGCGCCGAGTTTCGCCCTCAGCGCCCGGCCTTCGTCGCTGTCCTTGGTGACGGCTTCCGATGTCGCCAGGTTGCGGCGGCGGTAATTGGCTGTCGCTTCTGTGACGTTACGGACGGCGACCGGTCGACGCTCGGATTCGTATGACTCCAGCAGCCCGTCGCCCGCCCAGCCATTCAGGGTGGCGGCCAGCTTCCAGCTCAGATCGACCGCATCGCCGATGCCGGTGTTCATGCCGTACCCGCCGGTCGGCGTGTTCTGGTGTGCGCAGTCGCCTGCCAGGAGTACGCGGCCCTCACGGTAGCGGTCGGCAACCATCTCGCGCCGGATCCAGCTGCCGCAGGACAGAAGCTCGTAATAGAAATCGAACCCCGCGACGCGGCTTATGATGGCGTGTGCGTCGATGCCTTTCGGGTCGACGTAATCTTTCGAGCCGTGAAGCGTGATGCGCCACAATTCGCGACCATCGAGCGGGATCAGCGTGGCCCAGACACCGCCCGCATCGATCAGAAAGTTGAGCGCTGTCTTGCCTTTGTCGTGCCGCTCCCACAGATATTCCGTCCTGAAGAAGATGCTGGCCGGATAGCCGAGAACCCCCTGATTGCCGAGCGGGATGCCGAGCGTATCGCGAATCGAACTGCGTCCCCCGCAGCAGGCCACGAGATATTGCGATCGGATGCTATAAGTGCGGTCGTTCTCGAGATCAGTGACCTGCGCCGTCACGCCGGTCTCGTCCTGCGAAAAGCAGTCGAAATGCGTCAGGAACCGGACGTCGACGCCCGGTTGGGATGCGGCTTTCGCACGCAGGATGGGATCGAGAAAGAGCTGGTTGCAGCGCTGCGGCCGTTCGGGGCTGACGTCGAGCGGGCCCGTCCCCCCATGCTCGGCGCGCTCGAAGCGGGCGATTTCGAACCCGCCGAGGCTGGTGGCGTAGAGTGCGGTATGCGGAAAGTCCTGCGGGATGCCTGCCTGTCTTATTTCTTCCGCGATGCCCCAGCGCCGGGCGAATTCCATGGTGCGGAGATCGACCGAGTTGGCGCGCGGCAGGTCGATCGTCCCGTCAGTCCGCTCGACGAGGATGCACTCAATCCCGCGCCAGCCGAGATCGACGGCGAGCGCGAGCCCGATCGGTCCGCCGCCGACGATCAGTACCGGTGTGTCGAAATTTTCGTCCGCCATGTTCAGAAGTATAGGAGGTGAACGCCTGTCCCGTCAGCAGACGGCGCTTCGAAAATCGCCACGCTTTGACGCCAAAGGCCCGACAGCCGAAGATACCGGAAATTCAGGGAGAAGTTTCGTTCATGTCCAGAACCGTCGCCCGCCTTCTGGCGGAAAGCCTCGAAGCGCACGATGTCGACCGGCTCTACTGCGTGCCGGGAGAGAGCTATGTCGGGCTCACCAGCGTTCTGGTCGAGCGCAATTCGCTGCAGCTCGTCGTCTGCCGACACGAATCCGGCGCGGCCTTCATGGCGGTCGCCGACGGCAGGCTCAGGCCGCGTGCCGGAGCCGCCATCGTTTCGCGCGGGCCCGGCCTGTCGAATGCTGTTGTCGCGCTTCATACGGCGTTTCACGACTGCACGCCGATGGTGCTGCTGGTCGGCCATGTCGAGCGCCGCGATGTCGGGCGGCAGGCGCTGCAGGAGCAGAATTACGCCGTGCTGCTGTCCGATATTACCAAGAGCGTGATCGAGGTGATCGATCCGGACCAGGCGTCCGAGGCCATCGCCCGCGCCTTCCACACCGCCGAAAGCGGCACACCGGGCCCGGTTGCCGTGGTGCTGCCCGAGGATATCTTCGATTCGGAAACCGATGCGCCGGTCGATCAGCCCCGCGCGCGGGTGATGTCGGCGCCGCGCGCCGCCGATCTCGACCGGCTGGCCGACATGCTGGCGGCGTCCGAACGTCCCATGGTGCTGGTCGGCGGCGCAATGCTGGCCGATGCGGTGGCGGAGCCGGAAACTTTTGCCGAGCTGAAGCGCCTGTCGGAGGAATGGGTGCTGCCGATCAGCCCGACCCACAGGCGGCCGCAGCTGTTCAGCGCCGATCATCCCAACTATGGCGGTTATGTCGGGATCCGCGTGCCGCCGGAGCAGATCGCCGAGATGAAGCGCGCCGATCTGATGGTCGCGCTGGGCGAGCGGCTGACCGATTCCGTGAGCCAGTCCTACACTTTCCCCGAGCCGCCCGAGCCGCAATTGCCGCTGGTCCATGTCTGGCCCGACGGGAACGAGGTCGGCCGGGTGTGGCGACCGACCCTCGGAATGCCCTGCAACCCGGCGGAGGTCGTGCGCGGCCTGCTGGCGCGCGGTGCGCCGGGCGACGCTGACAAGCGCCGTGGCTGGGTCGAGGGGCTCAACGCCATCCATCGGAAATTTCTGGCCAAGGAATGGGAGACCCAGCCGGACGGTGTCAACTTCGCCGCCATCGTGTGCGAGGTCGACAGGCATCTGGCGGATGACGCCACGGTTACCACCGACGCCGGCAATTTCGCGTCCTATATCCACCGCTATATCGGTTTCCGGCAGGGCCAGGTATTCCTGTCGTCGGTGGTCGGGGCGATGGGGTCCGGCATGCCGATGGCGGTCGCCGCCGCCTTGCGCCGCCCCGATACCCAGGTGGTCGCGTTTCTCGGCGACGGAGGTGCGCTGATGACAGGCAATGAGATCGCCACAGCCTGTCAGTACGGTGTGAACCCGATCGTGATCATCTCGGACAACTCGATGTACGGCACGATCGGCATGCACTCCTATGTCCGCTATCCCGAGCGGCCTTTTCTTGATGGCACGAGGCTCACCAATCCCGATTTTGCGGCCTGGGCCCGTGCGTTCGGCGCGGAGTCGATCACGATTTCATCCGAAGACCAGGTTGCCGACGGCATCGCGCAGGCCTTTGCTGTGAAGACGAAGCCCGTCGTCGTGCACTGCCTGACATCGGCGCTGCAGATGAGCGCCTGGCGGCGGTATGACGGGGATGCGTTGCCGTGACGGCGCTTTAGTTCGTCAGTCTCGCCGCCAGCCGCCGGGCGATCGCGCCGACGACGCGGCGGCGGTACCACGGCTTGACCGTGGTCGTGCGCATCGGGCGGGCCTGATGCTGGACGATGCCGGCGATTTCGTCGAGCGCGGCTTCGTCGAGCGGCGATCCTGAGAACTTTTCGAGTCCCGTGACCAATTGCGGGTAGGGGTTCACGGCGGTCAGCGCGATGCGCAGCTCGCCGACATTCTTTCCGTCCATACGGAGCCACACCGCCGCGCCAGCCAGCGGAAAATCGATGGAGCCGCGGATGCGGGCCTTTTCATAGGCGCTGTTCGCGCCCGCATCCGGCTTCGGCAGGTGGACAGTCGTCAGAAGCTCGCCCGGTTCAAGCGTCAGGTGGTTCATGCCGTCGTTTCTGTACATTTCCGACAGCGGTATGCGACGGGTGCCATTGGGGCCGACCAGATCGATTTCCACCCCGTGGACCAGCATGGCGGGAGCCACATCGCCCGAGAACGCGGCGAAGCATTTTTTACCGCCGGGCGCGACATGACATATCTCCCCACGCTCCTTAAGGCAGTAATCGTTCGATTTTCGCCACCATTCAGACTGGTTGTAGAACAGGCATCTTGTATCGAGGCACAGATTGCCGCCCAGCGTGCCGTAGTTCTGGTGGGTCGGTCCGGCGACCGCGGCGGCGGCCTCGGCGATGGCGGGATAGTTCTTTGCGATCCGGTCGTCGCGCGCGATGACATCGAGCGTAACGCCCGCGCCGATATGCAGCCCCTCAGCGTCTTCGGTGATTTCCCGCATCGATGCGATGTCGGTCAGGTCGACAAGCGTTTCCGGCTGTTCGATGCCTCGGCGGACATTGACGAGCATGTCGGTACCGCCCGCGACATAGAGCGCGCCATCGGAACCGGTGCGAAGCTTTACAGCCTCCTCCACCCCGGTCGGGCGGTGCAGCCTGAAATCGGGCATGAACTCCATTACGCGTCCGCCTTTTCTTTTTTGCCGGCCTCTCGGGCCTTTTTGTCGATCAGCTCCGCCAGCCGGTCCTGGGTGATCGGCAGTTCCGTGACGCGGATATCGAGCGCATCGGCGATGGCGTTGGTCAGCGCGGGAAGGAAGCCCGCCAGCGATGCCTCGCCAGCTTCCTTGGCGCCGAACGGGCCGTGCGGGTCGTTGGATTCGACGATATGCGCCTCAATCGGAGGGGATTCGACGATCGTCGGGACGCGATAATCCAGCATCGAGTTGGAAATACCGAGCCCGTTATGGAAACGGGTTTCCTCCATCATCGCCTGCCCCATCCCCATCCAGACCGAGCCTTCGATCTGGCCCTCGACGGTCAGCGGGTTGAGCGCCTTGCCGCAATCGTGCGCAACCCAGACCTTTTTCACATGGATGTCCGCGGTATCGGGATCGATCTCGATCTCGACTACCTGTGCCGCGTAGGAAAACGCCATGGTGCCGCCAATCGCTGCGCCGCGATACTTATCGCCGCCCCAGCTTTCCGGGATGGTGTCGAAATTGCCGCGCGCCGTGATCGTGCCGGTGCCCTCCAGCGCGGCCATCACCACCTCGTCGAAGGTCAGGCCCTGGTCCTGCGTACCGGCGCGATACAGCTCTCCGAGGCATTCGACATCGCCTGGGTCGACATCGAGCTTGCGGGCCGCCGCCTCGGTAAGGATGGCTTTCAGGTTGGTCGCGGCGTCAATGGCTGCGTTGCCGACCATATAGGTCACGCGCGACGAGTAGGCGCCGTTGTCCTTGGGCGTGATCGCACTGTCGCCGGCGACGATGCGGATGCGGCCCATATCGATGCCGAGCACCTCGGCCACGCATTGCGTCAGGATGGTGCTGGAACCCTGGCCGATTTCCGGCGCGCCGGTGAGGATCGTCAGGCAGCCGTCGAAATCGAGCTTGATGTTGATTGTGGCGTGCGGCTCGCCGGTCCAGTTGACCGGCTTGGAGGCACCGCTGACATAGTGCGAACACGCCATGCCCATTCCCTTCAGCGGGCCGAGCTTGCCGCGACGTTCCTTCCAGCCGCTTGCCTTCTCCACGATGTCGAGGCATTCGGGCAGCCCGTAGGAGTTCACCATCAGATCGTTGACGGTAAAGGTCGGCGCCTTGAGCAGGTTTTTGCGCCGGACTTCGATGGGATCGAGGCCGAGCTCGCGCGCCATCTCGTCGAGCAGGGATTCGAAGGCGAACCGCACATTGACCGTGCCATGGCCGCGGAAGGCCCCGCAGGGAGGCGTGTTCGTCAGCACCCGGTATCCGTTATAGCGCGCGTTCTGAATGTCGTAGAGCGCGAATATCATCGAGCCGGAATAGAGGATTGTTACCGTGCCGTATCCGGCATAGGCGCCGCCGCGCTGGGTTGTTGTGGCTTCGACTGCGGTGATGCGACCGTCTTTCGTCAGCCCGATCTTCATCGTGGTTTTCTGTTCGGGGCGACCCCGATGGGTAATGAAGGTTTCCTCGCGGCTGGCCACGATGCTCACCGTGCCGCAGGCCTTGCGGGCCAGCGCGCCCGCGATGAACTCGAAATGCAGCGCCTCCGTGCGGCAACCGAACCCGCCGCCGATATGCGGCTTGATCACGCGGATCTTCGATTTCGGCATGCCGAGCGTCTGCTCCAGCATGAGGTGGACGTAATAGGGGACCTGGGTCGACGGCTTGACGGTCAGCCGGTCGCGCACCGCATCGTATTCTGCGATGGCGGCGTGCGGCTCTGTCTGGACCTGGCAGACTTCTGCGCAGTCATAGGTATCTTCGCGGACAAGGTCGGCTTCCTCGAAGCCCTTATCGACTTCGCCCAGGTCGTATTCGACATGGCGTTCGACATTGTTCGGGCGCTTCTCGTGCAGGGGCGTCACGCCTTCCGCCACGGCGTCCTCGGCAGTGAAACAGGCCGGCAGTTCCTCGTATACCACTTCGATCAGGTCGAGCGCCTTCTGCGCCGTGGCGACATCGATGGCGGCGACGGCCGCGACCGCCTCGCCGCGATAGCGTACGCGATCGCGCGCGATCGGCCATTCGTTGCGGGCGATGGGCAGCACGCCGAACTGGCCGACGAAATCCATGCCCGTGACGACGGCCTCGACGCCCGGTAGCGCCTCGGCCGCTGAGGTGTCAATCGACAGGATATTGGCGTGTGCATAAGGGCTCCGCAGGATGCGCCCTACCAGCGCGTCCTTCTCGACGAAATCGGCGGCGTAAAGCGCTTTGCCGGAGACTTTCTCCGGCCCGTCAACCATCGGCATCGGCGCACCGATGGACTGCACCGGCTGCACGTTTGCGGGTCTGATCGGCGCGTTCTCGTTCATGCCGCGCTCCCTGTCTCGGACAGTTCGGCCGCGGCGGCCTGGACCGACTCGATGATTTTCACGTAGCCGGTGCAACGACAAATATTGGCCGCCATCCCGCGGCGAATATCGGTTTCGGTTGGGGTGGGGTTATCGCGCAGCAGCCCTTCGGCCGCCATGATCATGCCCGGCGTGCAGAACCCGCACTGGGCGCCCAGTTTCTCGTGGAACCCTTTCTGGAGCGCCGACAGACGCCCGCTCTTTTCCAGCGATTCGACCGTCTCGACAGACTTGCCGTTGCAGGCGGCAGCAAGCGTCAGGCAGGCATGGCGGGGCTTATCGTCTACCAGCACGGTACAGCAGCCGCATTCGCCCCCGTCGCAACCGATCTTGGTCCCGGTCAGTCCCGCGACTTCACGCAGGAAGTCGACCAGCAGCATATTGTCCGGCACCGCGTCGTCGCGCACACGCCCGTTGAGCGTCATTGAAACCAGTGTTTTCGCCATGTTTTCAACCTATTACGGCAGCTGCGCCTGCATGCGCCATCGCCCCCGAGGGATATAAAGGTTTGGTATCATATTGTTGGGTGCCAAACAATCTGAGCCCGATACAGAAACTGTCATGTTCGTGCATCATACTACCGGTTTTATTCGAGAAAGGAGCGACTGGTGTCAGACGAATCCCGTGGGGACGAGAACCTGGCGGTGCGCATTACGCCGCTTCAGGTTTTTCTCACCTTTCTGCGTCTCGGTTTCACCTCTTTCGGCGGGCCGGTCGCGCATCTCGGATATTTTCAGACGGAATTCGTCGAGCGAAAAAAATGGCTGAACCAGCGCGCCTATGCGGACCTCGTCGCGCTGTGCCAGTTCCTGCCGGGTCCGGCGTCCAGCCAGGTCGGGATCGGCATCGGTCTGACAAAAGCCGGCATCGCTGGTGCTTTTGCCGCCTGGATCGCCTTTACCACCCCGTCGGCCGTGGCGCTCGCGGCGTTCGGTTACGGTGTGATCGCCTTTGAGGGCGTTATCGATTCCGGGGCGATACACGGGCTCAAGGTCGTCGCTGTCGCTGTTGTCGCTCAGGCCGTCTGGGGCATGGCCCGCAGCCTGTGCCCCGACGCGCAACGGGTGACAGTGGCGGTGCTGGCGGCGATCGGCGTGCTCGCTGCGCCGGGTCCGCTCGCGCAGGTCGGCGTAATCGTCGCGGGCGGGCTTGTCGGGCTCGTTCTGTTTCGCGATGACGTGGACGAAGAACCGACCGCGCTCGGCGTCGGCGTCGGGCGCGGTTTAGCCGTCTCCTGCCTCGTCCTGTTCTTCGTCGGGTTGATTGCCCTGCCGTTTATCGCCGCAGGTTCTTCAGACCAGACCCTACAGCTGGTCGACAGCTTCTACCGTTCGGGATCGCTGGTGTTCGGTGGAGGACATGTGGTGTTGCCCCTGCTCCAGAACGAGGTGGTTCCATCGGGCTGGGTCACGGACGGCGCGTTTCTCGCCGGTTATGGCGCAGCCCAGGCCGTGCCGGGACCGCTCTTTACCTTCTCTGCCTATCTCGGCGCGGTGATGGGGCCCGAACCCAACGGCGTGCTTGGTGCGCTCATCTGCCTGCTGGCGATCTTTGCGCCGTCCTTCCTGCTGGTGATCGGCGCGCTGCCTTTCTGGGATGCGCTACGTCGACACCGAGCGATGCGGAATGCGTTGCTCGGCATCAACGCCGCCGTGGTCGGGCTCCTGCTTGCGGCGTTCTATTCGCCGGTCTGGACCAGCGGTATTCTGTCGGCATCTGATTTCGCCCTTGCCATGATTGCCTTCGTGTTGCTCGTGTTCTGGAAAGTGGCGCCGTGGCTGGTTGTCCTGCTGGGCGCCGCCGGGGGCTGGGTCGTCACACTTCTGCCGCCGGTCGCCGGCTAGCCATTGACGTTTTCCGCATGGGCGCTTTGGGGTAGGGTTCCCCGATTCCCATCCTGTCCGAACCTTGGAGCGTTGAATGTCTGATCCCCTGTTGCCGCTTATCGTCGAGCCCGATGCGCTGGAAGCCGCGCTCGGGACGGATGGTTTGCTCGTCGTCGACCTGAGCGACCCCGACAAATTCGAGGAAGCGCATATACCCGGTTCCGTAAACCTTCCCTATCCCTCCATCATCGGGCCGCGCCCGCCGGCCATGGGCGCGATCGCCGCCGCCGATCAGCTTTCCGCCGCGTTGTCCGCCACAGGCGCGACACCGGATACGCATATTGTCGCCTGCGACAGGGAAGGGACCGCCAAGGCGTCACGGTTTCTCTGGACGCTCGACGTAATCGGGCATCGACGCTTTTCGCTGCTGAGCGGCGGGCTGCATAGCTGGGCCGGCGAAGGCCATCCGGTGGAGACCGGGCCCGTGTCCACGACCCAAAGCGAGTATCCGGTGACGCAGGGAACGGAAGGAATCGCCGACAAGGACTACATCCTGTCGCATCTCGATGACGGTTCCATGGTGGTGCTCGACTGCCGGACGCCGGCGGAATATGACGGGTCGGACGTGCGCTCGGCGCGGGGCGGGCACATACCCGGCGCCGTCAACATGGACTGGACCATGGCGCTCGACCGCTCGCGCAATTTCCGCATGAAGCCCGAAGAAGAACTGCGGGCGCTGCTGGCCGAACGCGGTGTCGCCGGTAACAAGGAAGTGATCGTTCATTGCCAGACACATCATCGTTCAGCGCATACATATGTGATGCTGAAATCGCTCGGGTTCGAAAAAATCCGGGGCTATGACGGTTCATGGTCGGAATGGGGCAACGACCCCGATCTGCCCATCGAGGCCTGATTTGAGAGGTCTGAAGTCAGAGATCAGAGGGTGAGGCGATGAAACGGGATTTTCCGCGCGCAGTAGTCGATTACGACGGGCTCGCCGGAGAGGACATGAAGGCGCTGCACGCGATGACGCCGCCCGCCGGCATGCCGTTCCACATTACAAAGATCGGCCATGTGGTCTTGAAGGTGACCGATCTCGAACGCTCCACAGAGTTCTATACAAAGGTGATGGGGTTCCGCGTCTCCGACGCATACCCCGAATCGATGCTGCCGGGCCGCATGGTGCTGATGCGGTTCAACAGCGATCATCACGGGCTCGCCATCATGGACGGGGCGACGCAGCCGCCGACCGGTAAGGAAATCCACCATATGGCGTTTCAGGTGGAGACGCTGGACGAAGTGTTCCGTGCCCGGAACCACCTTATCGCCAATGGCGTCGAAATCGATTTCGAAGGGCGACGTCGCGGCGGCTGCCAGGTGGCGGTCGAATTCCGCGACCCGGACGGCCATTGCCTCGAAATCTACTGGGGGCTCGACCAGGTCGCGGACGGCGACAATGCGCGCCCGGCGGACGAATGGCGGCCGGTCGCATCGCTCGAGACCGCGGTCGACGATGCACCGCCCGGTCAGGACATGACGCTAGCCGATCCATCGTTGCGGCGTAGCTAAATCCCCATGGATGGGTCAGGAGATATCCAGCCGCTCGATCCGGCCAAGTTCCGGGACCCCGACGTCACGGCTGCGGGGGAAAGACGGGCGCGGGTTGGGCTGACCTCGCTGGAAACGCTCTGGATCAATACCGGTACGCTGTGCAATCTCGCCTGCGAAAACTGCTATATCGAATCCACGCCCCGGAACGATCGCCTTTCCTATATTTCGTATGACGAGGTTATCTCCTATCTCGACGAAATTGCGGTGCGGAATCTCGGGACCAGGGAAATCGCCTTCACCGGGGGCGAGCCCTTTATGAACCCGGACATGATCCGGATTCTGGAAACTGTTCTGGCGCGCGGATTTCGCGCGCTGGTGCTGACCAACGCGATGCGGCCGATGCGCCGGCATGACGATGCGCTGAAAAAGCTGCGTTACTGGTTCGACGATCGGCTCATCCTGCGCGTCTCAGTCGATCACTACACGCAGCAACAGCATGAGAAGGAACGCGGGCCGCGTAGCTGGCAGCCGATGATCGACGGGCTAAAATTCCTGTCGCAGGGAAATTTCGTCACCCATGTCGCCGGCCGCACAATGTGGGGCGAGGACGAGGCGTCCATGCGCGCCGGTTTCCGCACCCTGTTTGCCCAGCACGATATTCGCATAGACGCCGACGATCCGGTGGCGCTGATCCTGTTCCCGGAGATGGATCCGGCGCAGGACGTGCCGGAGATCACGGAGCAGTGCTGGTCGATCCTGGGCGTGAATCCCGACGACATCATGTGCGCGTCGTCGCGTATGGTCGTGAAGCGCAAGGGCGCGAATACGCCCACCGTGGTGGCCTGCACGCTGCTGCCCTACGAAGACGAATTCGATTTCGGCCCGACGCTCGAAGCCGCGTCGGGCGATGTGGCCCTGAATCACCCGCACTGCGCCAAGTTCTGCGTCCTCGGCGGCGGGGCGTGCAGCAGGGAATAGGCAACCAGGAACAGGGAGCGACCGATGGCGGATTCCAACCTTCCCAATGAAAAGAGTTTCGTGTTCGACTTTATCGACCGCAACGAAAAGGCGGTCAGGACCATCTCCGACTCTGTCTTCTATTTCGGCGAGGTCGGGATGCAGGAGTTCGAATCGTCGAAGCTGCTGTGCGACACGCTGGAAGAGGCGGGGTTCAACGTCGAGCGAGGCATTTCCGGCTTTCCGACGGGTTTCTGCGCGACGTTCGGGGAGGGCGAGCCCGTGATCGCGCTCCATACCGAGTACGACGCCAACCCCAACAATTCTCAGGTTTCGGGCGTCGCCGAGCAGCAATGCATTACCCAGGACGGGCCCGGCCATTGCGAAGGCCATAACTGTAACGCCGCCGTCATGGTATCGGGCGCGATCGCGGCCAAGCGCACGATCGAAGAGTTCGGGCTCAAGGGGACGCTCAAGGTGTTCGGCGCGCCGGGGGAGGAACAGCTCATCAGCCGTCCCTACTATGTGCGCGACGGCTGGTTCGACGATGTTGATGTCGCACTTCACGATCATATCGGCGGCGAGTTCAACACGGTCTACGGGCTGACCCATTCTGCGGCGATCTCGGCCTATTTCACCTTCCACGGCGAGACCGCACACGCCTCCACCGCGCCGTGGAAGGCACGCGATGCGCTGGATGCAGTCATGCTGATGGATATGGGCATGGCGCAGTTCCGCGAGCACATGGAACCCGACATGCGCGCCCATCGCGTCATTACCCATGGCGGCGACCAGCCCAACACCGTGCCGGCGCTGGCGACCGTGTGGTGGACATTCAGGGCGCCGATGGCCGACGGCGCACGCAAGGTCTATGAGCAGGGCTGCAGGATCGCCCAGGGCGCGGCGATGATGACCAATACCGAAGTCGACATTGAGGTGATGAGCGCGGTCTGGCCGGTGCGCACCAACCAGGGTCTCGCGGAGGTCATCCAGAACAATATCGAGCTGGTCGGCATGCCGGGCTGGACCGATGATGAGCAGGATTTTGCCCGCAAGCTGCAGGAAGCCGCCGGGGTGAAGATCGAAGGGCTGAAACCGGAGATTACGCCCCTCACCGGACCGACTGCGCAACGCGCGCCGTCGAACGATTGCGGTGATGTTTCCTGGAAAGTACCGATGGGCCGGGTTTCCTTTCCGTCCAACGTACCGAACGTGCCCTATCACCACTGGGCCGGCGGCGCGGCGCTGGCCACGGGCATCGCCCACAAGGGCGCTCTCGCCGGCGCCAAGACGCTGGCCGCCACCGTGCTGGACCTGATGCGAGATCCGGCGCTGGTGCAGCGGGCGAAGGAAACGTTTGCCGATGAAATCGGCGACGTGGTCTACGAACCGCTGGTCCCGCCCGGCCAGCAGCCGCCGGTGGCGCTCAACCGGGAGGTCATGCAGAGTTTCCGCGAGAAAATGCGGGAGCACTACGTGACCGAGAAGCCGGAGTTCGTATAGCTACGGGACTCGGTAGTTAAAAAAGCACGTCACCCTCGGGCTTGACCCGACGGTCTCCTCGTTAACGACACTCGTTCACTTCCTTCGTCATCCTCGTACTTGTCACGAGGATCCACGTTTTTCAGTATGTCTGTTTTAAAAAACTCGTGGATGGTCGGCCTTTGCCGACCATGACGGAATGTGATTGGACGTGACCCCGGCGCGAGACCCTCGGCTATGGGCGAGAAGGGCGCCTGGGCCCGAGGGTGACGAGTTCAATACAAGGGGCGTTAAACACACCTCTATCCATCACTCAGACTGTCACCCCGGACCTGATCCGGGGTCCAGCGAACCGGCCGCGAGGCCGGTGATGACGCAATGTCGCGCTAACGCGCTCTGACTGGATCCGGGGTCATGCCCGGGATGACAGCGGAGCAAAAAACTAAGCCCTTGGACTCACCGGCCCGCCAGCGCCGCCCCGTACCCTTGGCAGGTGCATCAGATGCCACGGGCTGGGCAGTTCGCCGACCGGGATTTCGACCAGAGTCGGGAAGTCGTTGCCGAGCCCCTTCTTCAGCGCCGCACGCAACTCGTCCGGGTTGGTCGCCCTGAAGGCCTGCGCGCCGAAGGATTCGGCGTATTTGACGAAATCCGGGTTATGCAGCTCGGTGCCGATCACGCGGTTGCCGTACTTGTGGACTTGGCTGCGTTTCACGTTGCCGTAGGCGCCGTCGTTGAACACCAGCGTCACCGTGCCGATCCGGTGCTGCACCGCGGTCGACAGCTCGCTGCCGGCGAACAGGAAACCGCCATCGCCCGAGATCGAGACGACTTCGCGGTCGGGATTAGCGACCTTGACGCCGAGCGAGGTCGGAAAGCCGTAGCCGAGCGTCCCCTGATAGCCCGGCGAGACATAGGTGCGGGGGTGATGGAATGGCATGCCGATGCGCGCCATGTAGGCCATCTGGGTCGATTCGCCGACCACGAACCCGTCCTCCGGCAGCTCTTCGCGCAGCACTGAAATGTACTCCCATTGCGGCGACAGCCTCTCGAACTCCTTCTGGAGATCGGCCTTGGCGGCCAGCAGGTCGTCCTTGCGCGAGGCCCGCGTTCTGTTGTGCCTGCCGATGGCGTCGGCCAGCGCGGCGAGCGCCAGCTTTACATCCGCGGCGATGCCGATTGCGGGCTTGCCGCTGCGGGCGAGCTCTGTCTGGTCCACGTCGATTCGGACGATCTTTACCGAGTCGTCGACGCCCCAGCCGTAATACTGCTCGTACATGCGGGTGCCGACGGCCAGCACGACATCGGCCTCCGCGTAGAGGCGGTGGCCGACGCTCTCGGCGACGCCGAGATAGTGATCGGCCCGGATCGCGCCCTTGCCGTTGCGTGACATGCTGACCGGGGCCTGCAGCGTTTCCGCGACCGCCAGCAGCTCTTCGCAGGCGCCGAATGCGCCGCGGCCCGACAGGATCAGCGGGTTTTCCGCCTCACCCAGCAGCTTTGCCGCCTTCTCGATCAGCTCCGGGTCGGGAGCCAGCGGGGCCGGCGCTGCCGCCGCGTCGCGCAGGTCGACCTCCGCTTCCATCGCAAACACGTCAGGCGAGGCTTCCAGCCCGACCGGCCGGATGCGACCGGACCGCAGTTCGCGATACGCTTCCTCCACCAGACCCGGTCCTTCCGACGGGTGGTTCATCCGTTCCGCCCATTTGGTCAGCGTACGCATGGTGCCGAGCTGATCGGTAATTTCATGATGCGTACCGAGATGCCGGTCGATCTTGTCAGATGCGACCTGGCCCGTGATGCAGAAGACCGGCGCATTGCAGGCATAGGCGGTCGACAGCGCGGCGGACGAGTTCAGAAAACCCGGTCCCGGTACCACGGCGTAGGCCCCGACCTTGCCGCTTGAGGCGGCATAGCCGAACGCCATGTAGCCGCCGCCCTGCTCGTGGCGGTTCTGGATGAAGCGGATACCGTTGCGTTCGTCGTAAAGCGCGTTGAAGAACCAGTCGAGCTGGACGCCTGGAATGCCGAACATCGTATCCACCCCGTACTGCCGGAGCGATTTCACGATCGCCGCCCCACCTGTCATCCGCGCCATGTGCCTGTCCCCGTCAGATATTTGTCTGACCGGGAGTGTGGGGCATTTCAGACCCAGCGAAAAGGGCATGTGAAAAGGGCCGCCCCGAATGTCGACAGGCCGGGGCGGCCCTTAGTTTAGTCCTGCAGGACAGGTCTATTTTTTGGCCCGGTATTCCTCCGGGATCAGCAGCATCGCGTCCTGTTCCTCCGCGACCGCCTGATGGCAGGAGATGCAGAACTGGACGTTCTTCGATCCCTTGCCCCTGGTCGTGCCGACGACCTGCCCGTTGGGCATGATTAGCGTATAACGCCAGTCGTTGCTGGCTTTCATGAAACCGGCATTCATCTTCTCCATCAGGAACAGCGGCCCGACGCTGACCTTGCCGTCAGGCGTCACCGTGAAGCTGTCCTTGGCGAGGACGCCGCCTCTTGTCATGGTGCCGACCTTCTCGAACTTGCCGTATGGCCCGGCGGCTTTCTTGCTCGCGTAGTTGTGGACGAACCGGCTGCCATGGGTGGCCGACGCATAGGGCTGGGTCGAGAACTTCGCCCACTGGGCATACCATTTCGCCCAGAGATTGCCCGACTTGGCATAGGCCGTCTTCATTTCGCCCTTGAGGCAGTCATAGACCGCGTTTGCTTCCGCCGTGGTCAGCGTGACCTCCGCTGCCGAGCCGCACGGTCCGCATGGACTAGCTGCTCCGCATGGCCCGCAGCCTTTTTTAGCTGCACACGGGTTGCAGGCCCGCTTCGCGGCGCAGGGATTACACGCTTTCGCAGCGCAAGGGTTGCAGGCGCGTTTGGCTGCGCACGGGTTGCAGGGTCCGCATCCCTTCTTTGCGGCGCATGGGTTCGCCGACGCGAGACGCGGCACAACGCATTTGCTGCTGTAGGAAGCCGCTGCGGCGCCACAAGGGCCGCAGGGACCACAAGCGCCGCACGGCCCGCAGGCCCGCTTCGCACCGCAGGGTCCGCAGGGCCCACACCCCTTTTTCGCCGCGCAGGGATTGCAGGCGCGTTTGGCTGCGCACGGGTTACATCCGCGCTTCGCCGCGCGAGGATTACACGCTTTCCTGGCAGCACACGGATTACAGCCGCGTTTAGCGGCGCATGGATTGCAGCCCTTCTGCGCAACCTGCTGGGCCGCGCGCGCTTGCGGCACTTCGCTGATGGTCGCCAGTGTGAAGCCTGCGGCGACCGCGATCGGGATGACGGTCGTGCTGAGCATCCTCGTTTTCATCGGTTTCATCGTTTGATCCTCCGGTGTCAGGTTGGGTGCGTTATGGTTTTCAGCCCTGTCGCGCAGGGCTCTTTCCCGCTTCAGTTTCCGAGACGCTATCAATCGCGGCTTGAACGCCCCAATGACATCGGCTCAATTCTTCGTGAGCGTCGGCCGCATGGGCCGTCACCAGGGGCCGTCAGCGGACGACCCGGTATCCGCCGGCTTCGGATTTCAGGATTTTCGGATCAGACGGGTCTGGCTCGATCTTCTGGCGGAGCCGGTAAATGTGCGTCTGGAGCGTGTGGGTCGCCAGCGGTGCGGCGTGGTCCCATATTTCGGTATAGAGTTCGTCGCATCCGACGACGGCATCGCCCGCCTTGTACAGATGCTTGAGAATCGCGCATTCCTTCTCGCTAAGAACGATTTCATTCCGCGAATCGCGTTCAAACAGCAGTCTGGCCCCGGGCTTGAAGATATAAGGCCCCAGTGAGAAAGCGGCGTTCTCGCTCATCTCATGTTGCCGAAGCTGCGCCCGGATCCGCGCCAGGAGAACGCCGATCCGGAACGGTTTGACGATATAGTCATTGGCGCCCGCATCGAGCCCCAGTATGACGTCAGCGTCGCTGTCCAGCGCTGTCAGCATTATGATGGGTGCGTGCACGCCGCGTCGGCGCATCAGGCGGCACGTTTCGCGCCCGTCCATATCCGGCAGGCCGACATCCAGCAGGACAATATCGACGTGATGGCGGTCGATCAGCGATAGCGCGTCCGTCCCCAGGTCGGCGACGATAGCGCTGAAATCTTCGTACAGCGATAGCTGGTCGGCAAGGTTGCGTTGCAACTCTTTGTCGTCTTCGACGATCAGGACGATAGCCTTGGCTGACATTGACGGCTCTGTTTCTGTGCGCGGCGCTGTTCGGATATCGGATGTTCCCGTTTCGGATGACGTTCGGTAATCGGCTTTTTCCGTTTCCGATCCTACCGATTACTGATGGCCGTCCATAATCAAACCACGTCACATATTCTTGAAACCTCTAAAGACCGGTTCGATACGGCAGGGAATCTTCGCGGCCCGGATTCTTTTCGTTTTGAATCCCCGCGTTTCTTTGGAATCCTTCCCTTCAGGATTGCGACAGGAGGAGGCCGATGTTTTCGATGCGGAGAATTCTGCCACGCGGACTGTTTGCCGCCGCAGCGGCGCTGGCGATGGTCGCCGCCTCTCCCGCCGTGATGGCTGCCTGTCTTCTGGGCATGGTGGAGCGCGCGCCGCACAACATGGTGGCGACGGCAATTATCGAGCCCCACCGACTCGATTTTGCTGCGGCGACGCCGGCGGCCAAGGGTGCGGTCAACGTCACCTTTATCGGCCATTCGAGCTTTCTGATCGAAACCCCGCAAGGGGCGAGCGCGGTGACCGACTATAACGGCGTCCACACGCCGCCCTTCGCGCCCGATATTGTCACCATGAATTTTTCGCACGAGACGCACTACACAGACGAGATACAGGACGGCGTCAAACAAGTGCTGCGCGGCTGGAAGCCCGGCGGCGGCATGGCGCGCCACGACGTTCGTTACAGGGACCTGCGCGTGTTCAACCTGCCGACCAATATCGGCGAGTACGGCGACATGGGCACCAATCACAACTCGATTTTCGTGTTCGAAATTTCCAACCTCTGCATCGCGCATATCGGCCACCTGCATCACGAGCTGACGCGCGACCAGCTTCTGGCGCTGGGGCGGATCGACGTGCTGTTCGTGCCCATCGACGGGTCGTCGACCATGACGCACGAACAGGCGATCGCAGTCATAAAGCAGATTTCGCCGCGCCTGATCATTCCGATGCATTTCGGGTTTTTCGGCGCCGCCGATGCGTTCTTTGAGCGGGCAAAGGAACACTGGGCGATAAAATCTCACCCGGGCAGCAAGCTGGAAGTCCGCCGGGACACGCTGCCGAGGCGGACGGAAGTGCTGTTTCTCCAGGGCGGAGGGACTTTTTAGGGACTAGCCCGGTTTGATCTCCGATTCGCGAAGAAATTCCTCGCGCAGCAGCGGTTTCTGCACTTTTCCCGCCGGCGTCTTCGGGATGGCGTCGAGAAATCGGATTACCTTCGGCCGTTTGAAGCGTGCGAGCTGCTCGGTGCAGTGCGCGATTACCGCGTTCTCGTCGAGCTCGCCATCGGCGACGACGTAGGCGCACAGCGCCTCGCCCCATTTTTCATCCGGAATGCCGAAGACGGTGCAATCGCGGATCAAAGGGTGTTTTTCCAGCGCGATCTCGACCTCGCGCGGATAGATGTTGATGCCGCCGGATACGATCATGTCCTTTGAGCGCCCGACAAGCGTCAGGAATCCGTCTTCGTCACGGATCGCCAGGTCGCCGGTCCAGCCCCACCCGTCGCCATCGCGGAAATAGAGCGCGGTCTCTTCCGGGTTCTCGAAATAGCCATCCATCAGGAACGGGCCCCGGACCACGATCTCGCCGGTTTCTCCGTCCGGGACTTCGTTGCCGTCGGCGTCGCGAAGGGACAGCTCGACCCCTGTCGCCGGGCGACCGATCGTGTCCGCCTTTTCGCGCGGGTCATCCGGGCGAAGCGTGCAGACCGGACCGGTTTCCGACTGGCCGTAATGGTTCACGAAGCGTGCCCAGGGCATCTTTTCCGCAATCTCATGGACCAGGTTGGGCGGGCTGATCGCGCCGCCGCACCCTACGACGCGTAGAGACGCAAGCCTGTCTGCGTCGAAATGCTCGTCCGACAGAACCTGGGAGAGCTGTACCGGAACCATTAGCGTATTGGAGATTCCATGGCGCGCCACAGATTCTGTGAACGACGCCGGATCCCAGCCGGTCTGTATGACGGCGGTCGCGCCCATCAGCATCGCGGTCGGCATCCATACCACCGATCCCATCGCGTGATAGAACGGCGTTAACAGCCCGACGACATCGCCCGGCGACACTTCGTGCTCCAGCGCAGTGGTCCAGCAGCTCACATAGCGCGAGGCGTGGCTCACCACCGCTCCTTTCGGCATGCCGGTGGTGCCTCCGGTAAAAGTCATCGCGTAGGCGTCGGTATCCGAGAGCGTAACTGAGGGCGGCGACGCGTCGGCTCGATCGAGAAAATCCCGGAACGCAACCCAGCCATCCCTTTCCGGATTTCCGATCACGACGACATGGTCGAGCGATGGCAGGTCATCGATCACGCTCGCCAGCTTTTCCTGGAATATCTCTTCAATGACGATGAGCCGACACTGTGTCCGGCCCAGTATTTCGACCAGCTCGCCCGGCGCATAGGCTGGGGCCGTATTGACGAGGATCGTTCCGGCCCGGGCGTTGCCGAAATGGACCATGACATATTCCGGCAGGTTGCGGCACATGATGGCGATGGTATCGCCCTTGCTCAGCCCGAGACCCAGTACCGCATTGGCGAACCGGTTAGTCGAAACATCGAGCTCCCGGTAGCCGATCCGGCGATCGTCGCAGATCAGCGCGACGCGATCCGGATGGCGCGCTGCGCTCAACCTCAGAATTTCCCCTGTCAGCATGACCGATCCGTGACGCCCACCGCTGTTTCCCTGTCTGTCCGGTTTTTCATCCGGTTCGAAAAATACTACCCAAGCCGATATTGTTGCGCACCCAACAATTTGTCGGTTGCATGGTCCCTGCGGATTCTTGACGCTATAAACGTGAAACAGGCGCGCGGAGACGGAACGCATTAGATGGCTACCGAACGGTCCTTCAGAAAAGAGGTGGAGTTGCTGCGTCTCGGCAAGGGCGAGACGTTCCACGGCGAGGGTATCCTCGCCGTCACCAAGGCGCTGCTTCAGTCCGGCGTGTCCTATGTCGGCGGCTATCAGGGCGCGCCGATTTCCCATCTGATGGATGTGCTGTCCGATGCAGAACCCGTACTTGATGAGCTCGGCATCCATTTCGAGGTGTGCGGCAACGAGGCGGCCGCGGCGGCGATGCTGGCGGCGTCGGTCAACTATCCCCTGCGTGGCGCGGTGACGTGGAAATCGGTGGTCGGCACCAACGTCGCCTCCGACGGTCTGTCCAATCTTGCGTCCGCCGGAGTAAAGGGCGGCGTGCTGATCGTCGTCGGCGAGGATTACGGCGAAGGCGCCAGTATCATTCAAGAACGCAGCCACGCCTTTGCAATGAAATCGTCGATGTGCCTGCTCGACCCGCGTCCCAACCTGCCCAACATCGTTCGCATGGTTGAAGAAGGATTCCGGCTGTCCGAAGCATCGAACATGCCGTCGATGCTCGAGCTTCGCATCCGCGCCTGTCATGTCTTTGGGCGGTTCGAGACGAGCGACAATGTCGAGGCGGCGTTTTCGCGCAACAACCCTGTCCCGGAGGCTGAATTCGATTTCTCCCGCGTCTGCCTGCCGCCTGCGACGTACAGCCAGGAAAAGCACAAGGTCGAACATCGCCTGCCGGCGGCGATCCGCTATATCGCGGAGAATGGGCTGAACGAACATTTCGATGGGGATGTCGGGGAGATCGGCATCATCGTGCAGGGCGGCATATACAACACGCTGATGCGGTCGCTGAACCAGCTGGGACTCGCCGATGTGTTTGGCGAAAGCCGGATTCCGGTCTTCGCATTGAACGTGACCTATCCGCTGGTGCCGGAAGAGATCGCAGGGTTCTGCACCGGAAAATCCGCGGTTCTGATCGTCGAGGAAGGTCAGCCTGCCTATATCGAAGACGCCACGCACGCGATCCTGCGCAAGGCCGATATCGGCACCAGAATTATCGGTAAGGATGTCCTGCCGCTGGCCGGGGAATACACGTCGGAGACGGTGCTGCGTGGGGTGAAGGCGTTTGTCGCCGACCATGCGCCTTCCTCGCTCGACGTGGCGAACGCGCTCGACCGGGTGGATGGTCTGCTGGCCGACAAGGACAGGGCTCGGGCGGCCCTGTTCGACGATCTCCCGTTGCGAACGCCAGGCTTCTGCACTGGTTGCCCCGAACGCCCCTTGTTCAGCGCGATCAAAATTCTGGAGCGTGAGCTCGGCCCTGCCCATGTCAGCGCCGATATCGGTTGCCATACCTTCGCCTCTCTGCCGCCCTTCAATGTCGGCAATACCGTGATGGGATACGGGCTGGGCCTCGCCAGCTCCGCCGGCCTGTCGGAAAATTTCGGAAAGCGCGTCGTCAGCATCATGGGCGATGGCGGGTTCTGGCATAACGGCATGGTCTCCGGCGTCGCTGCGGCGCAGGCCAATAACAGCGACCAGGTCCTGCTTGTCGTGAACAATGGCTATACGTCTGCCACCGGCTGGCAGCTTCTGCCGTCCAGCCAGCAGGACCGGAAGGGTCAGCAGCGCGACATGTCGATCGAAAAGGCCATGAAAGGACTTGGCATCCGCTGGATCCGGACGGTCAGGACCTATTCCATCGCGAAAATGATCGACACGCTGCGCGACGCCATGACAACGGCGGAGAACGGTCTCAAGGTTATCATCGCCGATGGCGAATGCATGCTGGCGCGCCAGCGCCGTATCCGGCCTGAGGTGGCGAAGAGGCTCGCTGAGGGCAAGCGCGACGTTCGCATCCGCTTTGGTGTCGACGAGGATGTGTGCACCGGCGATCATTCCTGCATTCGCCTGTCCGGTTGCCCGTCGCTTACGATCAAGGACAGCGCCGATCCGTTGCGCACCGATCCGGTGGCGCACGTCAACAATGACTGTGTCGGATGCGGCGTGTGCGGCGAAGTCAGCCATGCTGCCGTTCTGTGCCCGTCCTTTTTCGAAGCGCGGATTGTTCGAAATCCCGGTATCTGGGACAGGTTGCTGGCCGGCATCCGCGCACGGGTTATTTCCCTGCTCTCTCCGGCTCATGGCTGATACCTCGTCCTCTAGACCCGTAACCATCCTGGTCTCCGCCATTGGCGGGGAAGGGGGAGGGGTGCTTGCCGGATGGATCGTCGGCGCGGCCCGGAACGCCGGGTATCCCGTACAGAGCACCTCGATTCCCGGCGTCGCCCAACGCACCGGCGCGACCACCTACTACATCGAGGTATTTCCTGTTCCGGTCGCCGAGCTGAATGGCCGCGAGCCCGTGATGGGTATCTATCCCGGGATTGGCGATATCGACATCATGATCGCCAGCGAGTTCGCCGAGGCCGGCCGTGCGATCGCTAACGGATTCGTCACGCCGGACCGGACCTTGCTGATCGCCTCGACCCACCGGGTCTATGCGATCAATGAGCGTGGCGCGATGGGCGACGGCCGGTTCGATCGCGAAAGGCTGGAGGCGGCTGTGGCTGAGCGCACGCGCGACGTCGTCACTGCCGATTTTCGCGAGGTCTCGGAGAAGGAAGGCGTCAGCCTGAATGCGGTCCTGTTGGGGGTGCTGGCGGCGAAAGGCGCCCTGCCGATGAAGGCGGCGTCGTTTCGCGAGGCGATCGAAGCAACCGGCGTTGCGGTCGCCGCCAACCTGAGGGGGTTCGAGAAGGGGCTGACTGTCGATTCTGCAGATGCCCCTCCGTCCGGACTGGGTGAGCGCCGGCCCGTTTCACCAGAGGGCCGCGTCGAAGAAGAATTTCCTGCAGTTGCGCAGGAGATTCTGGCGGAGGGTGTGACGCGTCTGACCGCCTATCAGGACCCGGACTATGCCGAACTTTATCTCGACCGGCTTGCCACCATTCGGGATGCCGAGAGGGTGGCAGGCGGGGACGGGATGCTGGTACGCGAAACCGGTCGGCATCTGGCGCTCCGCATGAGCTATGAGGACGTGATCCGGGTGGCCCAGCTCAAATCCGCCGCTGACCGGATGGCGCGCATTCGTGAGGAAGTCCGCGCTGCCGACGAGGAACCTGTCATCGTGATCGACTATTTCAAGCCCGGTATCGAAGAGCTTTGCTCGATCCTGCCGCCTGCGCTCGCGAAGCCCGTGATGAAACTGGCGCGCGGGCGCAACTGGCTTGGCCGGGCGCATTTCGGCATGCGGATCAACGCGACATCCGTTTCCGGCTATCTGCGTTTACGGTTGCTTGCTTCGCTACGGGGCTGGCGTCGCAGCACTTGGCGATTTGCGGAGGAACAGGCGCTGATTGAGGGCTGGCTTCAGGATGTCGGCGAAGCTGCCGCTGTTTCCCCGACATTCGCTCAGGAGGTTGCTGCGCTAGCCGGACTCATAAAGGGGTACGGCGACACGTTCCGCCGGGGCGCGGAAAATTACGCCCGCATTCGCGACGCGCTGGTCGTTCCCGCGCTAGCCGGCGACGTCCCGGCCGATATGGCCGAGGACGCACTCGCCAATGCGAAGACAGCGGCGCTGGCCGATCCGGAAGGAAAACGGCTGGATGCCGTCCTTGAGGCTGTAGGATCCCGGACGGCCGCCGCCGCCGAATAGGCCCCGCAGATCTCCTCCGGTCCTAGCCGATGGAGACCAGCTCGATATCGAATGTCAGGTCCTGGCCGGCCAGTGGGTGATTTGCGTCCAGCGTGATCTGGTCGCCCTCGATTGCCGTGACAGTCAGGAGAAGCTGCTGTCCGTTCGGCGCGGTCGCCTGCAGCTGGCCGCCGATTGTGAGCTCGACGCCTTCGGGGATCATAGACCGTTCGACCGTCTGCACGGCTTCGTCGTGACGCGGGCCGTAGGCGTCCTCTGCCGCGATCTTGACGGTCTTCGTGTCGCCGACCGACATATCGACCACCGCCTGTTCCAGCGTCGGAATGATGGTCTGCTCGCCAATTTTGAACTCAAGCGGGTCGCGTCCAGCAGACGAATCGAATTGCGTACCGTCTTCGAGCGTGCCGGTGTAGTGCATCTTCACGGTATCGCCATCCTTGGCGCTGCCGGAATCGTTGTCTGACATTGTCTCGTCCCTTTCTGTCAGGAGGTTGACCCAAGGACGAAGCAGTATCGGCGGTCCGGCCCGAGGCATGGAAAATCAAATGCCGTGGAGGCCTAACATGCCTCTTCGGGCCGAGTCACAGGTTTTTTCCTGTTTTTCCGCGTGATAAGAAGTCGCCACAGGCCGAACACAGGAGAGGAACAGGGTGATGGAATTCGGGATGCAGTTTTTTCCGTGCGTTGAGCCCGAGGAAAAATCCGGCGCGCAGTATTTCGATGAATGTCTCACGATCTGCGAACTCGCCGACATATACGGATACACCCATGTTCGGACTGTCGAGCATTATTTCCATCCGTATGGCGGTTACAGCCCGAACCCGATCGTCTTTCTGACGGCGGCGTCGCAACGCACGAAAAAAGCACGGCTGGTGACCGGTGCGGTCCTGCCGATCTTCGGCCATCCGCTCAAGATCGCCGGCGAAATCGGCGTCCTGGACGCGGTTTCCAACGGACGTGCCGAGATCGGCATGGCCCGCGCCTTCCTGCCCCATGAATTTCGGCGGTTCGGGATCAGTCTCGACGAATCCGTTGCGCGCTACGACGAAGGCTACGACCAGATCCGGCGCCTGCTTGAGGAGGAAAACGTTACGAGCAAGGGCAGATTCCATAGTTTCGAGGATGTGACCTCTTTGCCTCGCCCGACGCAGAAACCGCGCCCGCCCCTCTGGACCGCGGCGCTGAACAATACGGAATCGTTCGAAAAGGCCGGTCGGGTGGGCAACTGGATCATGGGAATTCCCATCGCCGGAAGCCGTATGCAGGAGTTGCTCGGTATCTATCGCGAAGCCTGGAAATCCGCAGGTCATCCCGGCAAGCCGCGTGTCATGCTCGCCTTCCACATGCTGTGCCATGAGGATCGCGACGAGGCCATGCGCCTCGCCCGCGAACCGGTCCGACGCTACTTCGAAATGCTGGTCGATGCGGCAAGCGATTGGGGAACCGGCGCGACATCCGACGATTACAAGGACTACGACAAGATTATCGAAGTCCTGAAGAAGGAGGATCTCGATACCCAGATAGAGAAATCGTCCGCCTGGGTCGGTCGTCCCGAAGACATCATCGAAGTCGTCCACGAATACGACAGGCTGGTCGGCGGATTCGACGATGCCTCGATGCAGGTCAATTTCGCCTCGCTGCCGCACGAGGAAGCGGTCCGTTCCGTCAAGCTGTTCGGTGAGAAAGTCATCCCCCATTTCGCAAAGGGCTGACCGCTTATCCGGTGTTAACGTCGTCGTGGGACAATTTTCGCCCCGCAAGCCTCGCCCGTTCATGGTAGTAAGGTTTCGCGCGAAAAATCATTGAGGATCGAGAGTTCCGCATCATGACCGTCCTGGTTACCGGCGCCGCCGGATTCATCGGTTACCATATTTGCGAACGGCTTCTCGATCGCGGCGATACGGTCATCGGGGTCGACAATGTCAACGACTATTACAGTGTCCGTCTCAAGGAGGCGCGGCTGGAACGCCTGTCGAAGCGCGAGAATTTTTCGCTTCACAGGGTCGATATCGCCGATTACGAGGCGCTGAAAGCGGTCTTCGCCGCCGGCGGACCGACCCGGGTCGTTCACCTCGCAGCCCAGGCCGGCGTGCGCTACTCGCTGGAGCATCCCTTCGCCTACATCCAGGCCAATATCGTCGGTCACATGTCGATCCTTGAGCTGTGCCGCCATCAGGAAAGATTCGAGCATTTGGTCTACGCCAGTTCCAGCTCGGTTTATGGCGGCAACACCAAGCTTCCCTTCTCGGTCGACGACCGGACCGACACGCCCGTCTCGCTTTACGCGGCGACAAAACGGGCGGACGAGCTGATGAGCCACAGCTACAGCCACCTGTATCGCATTCCCCAGACGGGGCTGCGGTTCTTCACCGTCTACGGCCCGTGGGGCCGACCCGACATGGCGATGTATATCTTTTGCCGGGCGATCGCCGACGGGAAACCTATTCCCGTCTTCAATAACGGCGATATGAAACGCGATTTCACCTTTGTTGACGATATCGTCTCCGGGGTGGTGGCGTCGCTCGACAATCCCGTGGCGGTGAAAGACGGCGCTGTCCCGCATCGGGTCTACAATATCGGCAATCATCGCAGCGAACCGCTGATGCGGATGATCGAACTGATCGAGGAAGCCATGGGGCGAAAGGCCGAAATCGATTTCCAGCCGATGCAGCCCGGCGATGTGCAGGCCTCTTTCGCCGATATCGACGCGATCCGAAACGATCTGGGGTTCGAACCGACAACACCGATAGACGTCGGTATCCCGAAATTCGTCGCCTGGTTCAAGGAATACGAAAAAATCTGAATGGGCGGGTGGCTGCAGCGATGGATGCCGGTCTCCGCCGCGATCATTCCGCTGGTCAGCGTATCGCTCGTCTTCGGGGCAGAGAACGTTTCTGCTGATGGTCCGGTGATTGAGCCGGACAGGCGCGTTGCGACCGCCTCACGAACCGTTTTCGACTGCGCGGATATCCTGAAGAAGCAGAGTGGTGGCTGGTGCGAACTGGCCGGCGCGTCGATTGCCGACGTGTTTCCCGGAACCCTGACCCCTTCCCGAACAAGGGCGAACCGTGCGTCTGCGGTTATCGATGCATGGAACGGCGCGGCATGGGATCCGGATCGGATGATCCTTTACTTCCATGGTGGCAGTATCAGCGATTACGGCGGTGGCGAAGTCTATTCCTTTGCTCTGGGGACGGGACAGTGGCGGCGGTTGACCGGGCCCGTTTCCGAACCGGCCGCGTCGACCGGCGCGCCATGCAAAGACAATGCCCTGTCGCCCGCGACCGCGCATACCCATGACGGGTTCGTATTCTCACGTGCAACGGACACGATATGGCTGTTCCCCAGCTTTTACAGCTGCACCGTCGACGGCAGCGCCGTCGCAAAGGATTTCTGGGAGTTCAACCCTTCGGTCGAGGAGCAGAGGAACGGCCTGGCGCCGTTGGCATGGCGCCGACATGATGCTGTACGCATAAGGCCGCGCGGAACCGGGTTCCGCACCGCGTCCGGGCCGGGGAACGACATGTTCGTAGGGCATTCGACCGCAGAGTTTGTTTTTAACCCCGGAGGATTGAGCTGGCGGTCGCTGGGTCGCATAGAGAATCTCGGGAGCGGGTCGAGCGTGTACGACCCCGCGCGCAGGACGGTCTGGTCGATCCGCGGCGACAGCCTGTTTGCAACCGGCGAAGCGGCGCCGACGAAGAAGGTTTCTGTGCTCGGGCCCGGTCTGGACAGCAGCTCGGGAATGGCGCTCGCTGCGGATGGCAGCCTGGTTTTCTGGAACGGCGGCGCGCAGGTCATGCGATACGATCCCGTTACCCGGGACTGGCTTCTGTTTGACGGCGGGGCTGTGTCACCGCCCTATTATGGCGTCCCGGTCTATTCGAAGTGGATCGCTGTCCCGCAGCTCGGCGTATTCGTCGGCTACGCCGACTACCGCCGCGGCGTCTGGGTTTACCGGTTGCCCGACCTTGCCAGGGGGCGCAACGCGGCGACCTGGCCTGTTCAGGCGCTGCTCGATGTCGCCGAACCAGGTTCCATCGTAACGATTCCCCCGGGTATCTACCCTGCGGGCGCGACGATCCGGAAACCGATGACGCTCAGATTGAAAGGCGTTCGAATTCTCGGAGAGACGGCGGGTAAATCCGTTTTGCTGGTCAAAAACGCGCTTGGACCGGTCGTCATTGAAGATTTTACGAGCATCGATCCCGTGCGGTGCGGCAATTGTTCGGGCGTAAAGATCGAAGGCGTCGACTTCGACGTCACCATCCGCCGGGCCCGAATAAGCAACGCCGAGATGGGGATTCTGACGGATAATCGCGGCGGGACGCTGCGGGTCGAAGATTCTGTCGTAGAGGATATCGGCCACGACCGCGGAAATCAGCCGCTGCACCTGATCTATGCTGGTGTAATAGATCGTTTGGTCGTGCAACGGTCCATCCTCAGGCGGTCGCATTATCTGGGACATATTCTCAAGAGCCGCGCGAAAGCCACCGAAGTCCGCGACAGTTATCTGCTCGGACTGGGCAGCCGTAACTCGCGCGAAGCGGATTTTCCCTGTGGCGGCATGATCCTGTTCGACAGGGTGGTCGTTCACAAGGGGCCGAATTCAGACAACGCCGACAGTTTTTCGATGGCGACCGAGCCGCAAATTTGTGCGATCCATCGCCGGAACTCTTTCGTTTTTCAGAACGGCTGGATCGTATTCGACAGGCCGGACGGGATCCTCGGCACCTGGCACCTTGAAGCGCCGCTTAAGGCACGGTTTATCCGCACCCGCTTCGTTGGGCCGGTTTCGCTGAAAGATTTTCCGCTGGTTGAGGAACGGAATGTTCGCTTTGGATGTCGCCGGGCGGCGGGGCTGGCGCCCGGCCGGCTGCCGGCCATTGACGCGTTGACGCTGAAATAGCGCGACGGGATCAGTTCTGCCGAAGGAAAGATTTTCCCCTGTTCATGGCCGTCGCCTCGGTTTCGGACCGGAGAAAGCTTCTCTGGACGCCGCGCGCTGCAGCAAAGGCCGGTGCGGGCTGCAGGACACCGCCAGGTTCAGGATAGTCGTTGCCTGGAACTTCCGTCGCCTGCGCTTCTCCCGCGGCCGGTACCTTCAGTTTTTCGCCGATGATATGCCGATGGATGACGATAATTGCCAGCAGGCCGTAATACAGGTCGTAATGGGCCAGATTCTGGAAGGCTCCGCTGACAGCATAAACGGTTACGCTGCATTGCATCATCATCGCCAGCGTATAATCGCCCTGTAAATCCGGTCTGTCCTTGGTCTGATTCTTGATCCAGCCGCATGTGAAATAGGCGCACGTTCCGAGAGCAAGAAAGAGGAGCAGGCCGACATAGCCGTGATAGGCTAGGACCTCGAAATAGATGCTGTGGAAACTCTTGCGGAAAAAGTCCGGGCGCTGGTTTACATAGGCATAATCGTCGGTGTGGATATAAAACCCGCCGCCAAGAATTGGGCGACGATTCGCAATATCGATCGATACAGCCCAGATATCCAGCCGTCCGGTCGCGGAGCCGTCCTCTTCGTAACTACCGAGCGTGTTGATACGGTCATAATATTTTTGCGGCAGCGCAGCGGCTGCGATCGCGATTCCGAATACTCCCGCGAGGGCGATGAGGCCTTTCCGTTTCGATTTCCACCACATCACCATGCCGAGCGCTGACGTCAGACAGCCGCCCTGCCGTCGACGCGCGGGTCGGTCCCTCTGGAATTGAAGAAGGACCTGCGTCCGACAGCGCATCTGACAATCCGCAAACTGATAAAGGCGAGCAAAATTCGGCCCGAAGCGTTTGACATGTTCAATGTCAGTCGCACGCGGCTTGCTTTCGATTGTTTTCGCAGCACCCGACTGTCGCCACATAACAGCTGGCGTGTCATGCCCATGATCTGGTTTTCCGAATTTCTGAACTGGATGGACCGGCGGGACGATCCGTGGACGTCGGAGGAGACCCGCTGAATGCGTATTCTGGTCGTCTCCTGGTACATGCCGCCCTTCAACACAATGGGCGCGCTCAGAGTGGGGAAGTTCTGCAAGTTTCTCGAAGGGCAGGGGCATGACGTACGCGTCGTGAGCTGCGCCGGTCTCCCCTTCGCCGAGACGCTGGCGCTGGAGTTCCCCGAAGATCGGATCGAGAGGACTCCTTACGCCGATATTCTCTGGCTTCCGAAAGCGGTACAGCGTCTGCGGGTGGCGCTGAAAGGCGCCCTGTCCGGCGGCGCAGGCCCTGAGAACGGTGCGTCGGGATCTTCGGTTCAGGAGGAGACTCCCTCGAAGCCCGGCCTGCTCAGGAAAATCCTGAACCTTTACGAGGCTATCGTCGGATTGCCCGATCCGATGGTCGGCTGGTTGCCCTACGGGCTACGCGGCGGCAAACGAATTCTGAACCGGTGGACTCCCGATATCGTCCTCGGGTCCGCGCCTCCCTTTACATCGATCCTGATAGCCCGGTCGCTCGCCCGCCGCGCCCGCGCACCGCTGGTGGTGGAGTATCGCGACCGGTATTTCGAGGATCCCTATCATGATTTCAGCCGTTTGCAGCTCCTTCGCAAGCAGGTCGGCCGGCGCCTCGAAAACTGGTGGATGAAGCCCATCAGGGGGATCATTACCGTTTCCGACCCCTGGTCCGAGGATTATCGAACCCGCTTCGGCCTGCCGGTGACTGTCGTCTATAACGGTTTCGATCCCGACGATTTCCCCGTTCGGGACGAGCGCTCCTTCGCGCCGCCTGAAATCCTGCGGATCGTCTATACCGGGGTCCTCTACAGCGACCGTCGGGACCCGTCGCCGCTGTTCGCCGCCATCAAGCTGATGGGCGAGGCGGGAAATTCGATCCAGGTTGATTTTTACGGCGCCGACCCGGTAGCGCTGCGGCGCATGGCGTCGGACCATGGCGTCCTCGACCGCATTACCGCCAACGATCGGGTTTCGTACCGCGAATCCATCGACCTTCAGATGAACGCCGACATATTGCTCCTGCTACAGTGGAACGATCCGAAGGAACTGGGAAACGTGCCGGGCAAGGTGTTCGAATATGTCGCGGCGCGCAGGCCGGTCCTCGGTCTCGGCCCCCCCGAAGGTGTACCGGCGCGCATCCTTCGCGAGCGCGGGGCCGGTGTTGTTGTCAACGAACCGGAAGCGATCGCTGTACAGCTCGCCGCGTGGCTGGCGGAAAAAAACGAAAAGGGCGTTCTGCCGCTCCTGCCGGAGACTGTCCGCGACGGTCTCTCGCGGTCGGACCAATACGCAAAGGTCGAGGCGTTCCTGCAAGAAGTTGCCGGAAACGACTCGTAACCGTCAGGTCGAACGCCGTCTTATGTCCTCGGCGACGCGCGATGCCGCCTTGCCGTCCCAGAGTTCGGGAATTTTTCCTTTCGGCCATTTGCCGGCGATGACCGTGTCGATCATTGCCGCCAGGTCGTCTGTCGTCGCCAGCCGGTTCGTTCCCTCGGTAATCGTGACGGGACGTTCGGTCGTGTCGCGCAAGGTCAGGCAGGGGATGCCCAGGTAGGTGGTTTCTTCCTGGATGCCGCCGGAATCCGTAATGACCAGTTTTGCCTCGCGGACCAGCCCCATGAACCGGATATAGCTGAGCGGCTCGCTCAGATGGATGCCCGGCGTTTCGGCCAGCGCTTCATACAGGCCGAAATTCTCAAGGTTCTTGCGGGTCCGCGGGTGCAGGGCGAAGACCAGCGGAATGTCCTGCGCGGCCGAGGTCAGGGTCTCGACAAGTGTGTTGAGCGTCTCCCTGTTGTCGACGTTGCTCGGCCGGTGCAGCGTGACCACGCCATACGAGTGCGGCGCGAGATTGAATTCGGATCGCGTAGATTCGGCTTCGATACGATCCCGCAGCAGTTCGTACGAATCGATCATGATATTGCCGACGAACGAAATCCGTTCCGGTGCGACGCCTTCGGCCAGCAGATTTTCGTCGCCGTCCCGCGACGGGGTCCAGAGAACGTCCGCGATCGAATCCGTGACCATGCGGTTGATTTCTTCCGGCATATTCCAGTCGCGCGAGCGCAGGCCGGCTTCGAGATGCGCCACGCGGAGGCAGAGCTTTTTTGCGGCGAGTGTGCAGGCGATGGTCGAATTCACGTCGCCCACGACCACGATCCAGTCCGGGTTCGATTCGATCAGAACCTTTTCGTACGCCACCATGACGCCGGCTGTCTGTTCGGCGTGGCTGCCGCTGCCAATGCCCAGATGAAAGTCCGGTTCGGGCAGGCCCAGATCCTGAAAGAAAGCGTCCGACATGTTGAAGTCGTAATGTTGGCCGGTGTGCACGAGCACCGGCCGGCACCAGTCCGTCGCGGACAGCGCATGTAAAAGCGGCGCGACCTTCATGAAGTTCGGTCGTGCCGCGGCGATCAGATGAACGGTTGTCATGACTTGCGCCCTAGGGTTTGCCGGTCCGGTATTCGATGATGAGCGCATTCCATTCCTTGGCGTATCCGTTCGCGTTCCAGCGAAATCCGTCCGACATGGGCCAGTAATGCACAGGCAGATAAAAATCCCGCGAATTGCGCCAGCAGGAGGTTCGTTTGTCGTTGCGGGGGCTGGGTCCGTCGACATTCCAGGTTTGCGGCCCCCATACTGCGAAGTCTTTCCCGGGTTTCAGGACCTTGCCGTTGACCCACATTAGCTTTTTGAAACGGCAGTAAAAGCGCAGCCCGATCCAGGCGGAAACGTCCGGCTTAAGATTTTCCGCCAGAAATTCATGGACCTTTTCGTTGGGGATGACGGCGAGGCGACCGCGTACGCCCTTGTGTATTCGGCTGGTCGCCAGTTTCTGAGCGTCGGTGAATTTTATCGCCCCATGATTCTTGACGTTGGTGACTTTCGGGTCGTCGGCGGACGGGCTGAAGAGCTCGAAATAACTCTTCGTATCGGGGTTGTAGACAGGCTTGTTGAAGGAAGGATTCGCATACGCGGCAGCGCCGCCAGTTGCGATCGCGAAGACCGCGAGCAGCGCAGCCCTGAACGGGCGGTGTCTTTGACTGAGCATATTTCCCATTTCTGTCAGCTCTTCGCTCTGTCCGGCCCTGAAGCCAACCCTAAAAAGGCAGGGCGGCGATTTCAAGGCGCTCCTGTCCCTTCAGGCCGTGGGCCGTAACCGGTCGCGTAAGGTAGAAGCGAGTTGCCTTGAGATGAATCCGGCGGCGGCGAGCGCACCCGCCGGCGTCGCGCGGCGAAATGCGATCAGGTTCTTGCGTTCGCGACGATGCCGGGTCCACTCCTTCTTGTACGGATCGTCGCCGAAACCATAATCGATTTCCCGGGGGCGGTCCTTTTCGAGCACATCCTCCATCATTCTTGCGGTAAGAACCGTTCCCGCCGACAGGTTCTGGAATTTCTCATCGTAGGCCAGCTTGTAGATGGTTGCCTCTCCGTTGCAGATCGTCCAGATCTGTGCAGCGGCGGGTTCGCCGTCCACGAAAAGAACCCCCAGCCTGAGAGCGCCGATTGCGATACAGGCTTTGAGAAACCCTGAGATAAAATCCGGATAAGCCTCCGGAATTTTCCAGCTGTTTTCGTATATCTGGCGGTAAGCTAGGAACGCTTCGTCGAAACCGTCGCCGCCGTCGGTCATCAGGTAGCGAACGTCGTGTTCGCGCTCCAGTTTTCGCGTCCGTCGACCGATTGTGTTCCGCGTCCGGCTCGACAGCGAGTCGCGGTAGGCGGCATATCCGATCGCTTCGGTGGGTTCGTACCAGTTGCCGAAACCGAACGTTTGGCGGACAAGGAATCCGCTGGCTGAAAGCGCGTCGATGAGCGCCGGAAAAACAGGGGAGGCCGGATCCATCGACGGGAAGGAAAGAATTTGCCCTGCGGGGAAGTTGCGCCTGACTGTTCCAATCAGTTCGCGCAGCGTGTCCTCCAGCCGGTCGTCACCGGGCCGGACGATGGGGCCGGCGATCATGGTGTAAAAATTGGCGAAGGTCTCAAGGGTTCTCGATCCCAGGATGCCGCTTCCCGGTTTTCTGCGTGCGATAAATAGCGCCTGCGCCAGGCCGTCATCGTCCTCGACTCCGAAGAGCAGCACTTCGTCGCCCGGATCCGTCGTCGTTGCAATCAAGTTGCGAAACCATGCGCCGCTGTAATAGAGGTTTTCGCGTCCCGCCGTTTCCATGAGTTCGACATAGGTGGCAGGCAGTTCGTCGAGCGAGCGGAAAAGGTGGCCAGGCATCGTCAGGTGCTGCGCCTTTCCGCGAGGCTGGCGCACCAGTCCGCCGTCCTGTCTGAGACTGCCAGCGACCAGTCGGCGCGCGACAGGGTGTGGTCTGCGTCCGGGAGATCGAAGCGCTCAGTCTTGGGGTCGTCCATCACGATTCGCCAGCCCGGGTCCGCAGCCGTGACATCCAGGAACTCCCTGGCGGTCAGGTCGTTGCCGCTGATTGTTATCAGTATCCTGCCGCTAAACGCGGCCAGTCCTCGGCGCATCCGATCCGGAAACGGCGCGTTCTCGTCATCCCTGTTCATTTCCTGTGTGTTGCTGCCTGTTTGCCATGCCTGCTGCAAACTGGAGGAAAGGCTGCGAATAGAGTCACGAAAATTGACCTGCCCCCCTTAACCGGGTCCATTTGCTGAGTTAGATATTCGGCCTCTGGATCCATCTTGAAGGGAGCAGAGATGCCGAGGAAGCGTTTTACGGTTGAACAGATAATCAACCATCTGAGGGAAGCCGATGTGCTTCTGGCGCAGGGCCGAA
>Ga0181593_10000488_pt1 | contig 34542 bp, 33 predicted proteins | sample 071ome_19_FD_133756 | JGI IMG/M metagenome (GOLD analysis project Ga0181593, IMG submission 133756) | Coastal salt marsh microbial communities from the Groves Creek Marsh, Skidaway Island, Georgia - 071413AT metaG (megahit assembly) | ecosystem: Environmental > Aquatic > Marine > Intertidal...
AAGCCGTTCAGGCATGGATCAAGCGCGCAATAATCCGACACCATGAATGACCCAACAGGCAGGGTTCAACCCCGCCGCAACATAGCCGAGAATCGACCCAGATCTCGTTGGAAACGGTACGAGGCTATCGTTTATTGGGCGGGTCTAACTGTGTCTCTTGCCTTGATCATCTGGTTTCTCGTTGCATCCGCTGGCAACTCGAGTGATGCCAAAGATGCAGAGCGCACCGTCGTGGCAACTCTTTTCGTCCCAGAAACTCAAACTGCCCAAGCTGAGGGCACACCAGAGTAATCGCGCGCCGGTAGTACCGTTCTCGCGGTAAACTCGAACTATGTTTGAGTCCCTTTCCGATAAGCTCGGCGGAGTTTTCAACAAGCTCACCAGTTCGGGCAAACTTTCTGAAAAAGATATTGATGCGGCTCTTCGCGAGGTACGTCTCGCGTTGCTCGAAGCTGACGTAGACTTCAAAGTCGCTCGATCATTCGTTAAAGCTGTAAAAGATCGCGCCGACGGCGAGAAAGTCTTCGCTTCTCTCACCCCCGGCCAATCCGTAATTCGAATTGTCCGAGATGAGCTTGCTCAAATTCTCGGTGGTGAAGCGGTTGAACTAGCGAGAGCCGAGCGACCACCGAGCGTGATCATGTTGGTGGGACTTCAGGGAGCAGGTAAAACCACACTTGCAGCCAAGCTCGCTTTGTCACTTCGCAAGGACAAGCACCCGGTAATGCTCGCTGCGTGTGACTTGCAGCGTCCGGCGGCTGTCGATCAGTTGAAACAGCTTGGTAAGCAGCTCAATATCGAGGTTTATTCCGAAGAGCCATCCAAGTCGACGCCCGTCCAGGTCGCTAAAGCGGCTGTTAAACAAGCTGCTGATGCTGGAACTCATTACCTGATCCTCGATACGGCAGGTCGGCTGGCAATCGATGACGACTTGATGTCGGAACTCGAAGAGATTCGAGACGCCACGTCACCAGTCGAAACCCTTCTCGTACTTGACGCCATGACTGGTCAGGACGCTGTTCGTTCCGGAAGCGAGTTCAACACACGCATTGGTGTGAGCGGCATGGTGCTCACCAAAATGGATGGTGATGCTCGTGGTGGTGCAGCACTTTCGATGAGATCGGTAACCGGTGTTCCAATCAAGTACATCGGTGTAGGTGAGCGGCCAGATCAGATCGAGGTTTACCACCCGGACAGAATCGCATCCCGAATTCTGGGGATGGGTGACGTTGAATCGCTGATCGAGCGTGCTGAGCAGGAGTTTGACGTTGAACAAACCCGGGAGCTCGAGCAGAAGATTCGGAAGAACCAGTTCGACTTGAACGACATGCTCCAGCAGTTCCAGACCATCAAGAAGATGGGATCAATGACGGATCTGCTCGGAATGATTCCTGGCATGGGTGTGCTTCGCGGCAAATTCAATCCAAAAGATCTCGATGAGCGACGCATGGCGCAGGTTGAGGCGATCATTCATTCCATGACGATGAAAGAGCGTGAGGACCCTTCGATCATCAACGGTTCGCGCCGCAAACGCATCGCCGACGGTTCCGGGACTTCACCTGCACAGGTAAACCAGCTTTTGAATCAATTCAAGCAAATGCAGAAGATGATGAAGAAGCTGTCGGGTCCCGGTGGTAAGCGCGCTCTCATGGGCATGCTCAACAACCGATAGATTTCGTCTTCTGGTTAGCTGCACTCGCAAGCTATAGACGATAGGTCTGTCGTGAGTAAACTCAGGTTTTGTTTGAATATGAACCGGAGTTTTTAAATGACCGTCGCACACCTTCGCACGTACACCATCAACAAAGGTCAACTCGACAGCTGGCTCGAGTTATTCCCGAAACTCGTCCCACTGATGGCAGAAGCCGGAATCAAAGTTGAAAGCACCTGGGTGAACGAGGAAAAGACCCAGTTCATCTGGATTCGGTCGTACGGAGACTCAGCTGACAACATCGAGAAGTGCGAAGCCGCCTTTTACGGCAGCGACTGGTGGGTAGCAAACGTCGACATGGTTCGCAGCCATATCGCACACCGCGAGATCGTTCAGATCGAAACTGCTTAAGAACCTAAAGTAACGCCATCGACTCTCGGGTATCCCCTGACAAAGTCGGTGGCGTTCAGCCGCGGCTTACCTGCCAACTGAAGCGATTGAATCTGCAGGGCAGCGGTTCCGGTTCCGACGTAAAGATTCCCTTCCTTAATGAAGGCTTGTCCAGATTGCGAATCCACTGACGTCTCATTCGCTTCGAGAATCTTGAGGTTGCTGCCCTCGAAGGTAGTGAACGTTCCTGGCCAAGGATTGAGTGCCCTAATCTTTCTGTCGATGACTTCTGCAGATTCTGACCAATCAATTTCTCCGTCGCCTTTTTCGATCAAGCGAGTGACAGTCGCAGCAGAGTCATCTTGGGCCGTCGCAGTCGCGGTCCCGTTTTCCAGGTCACCGAGTGTTGATGTAAGCATGCTCGCACCGACCGTGAACAACTTTCTCTGGAGCTCAGAGGCAAGCTCGTTGCCGGCAAGAGTGATCGGGCTGGACTGTGCAAGTACCGGTCCGGTATCCATTCCTTCATCCAGGAACATAATCGACACTCCGGTGCGATCAACGCCCTCTAATATGGCGCTGACAACAGGACTTGGTCCCCGAAACTTAGGCAGCAGCGATGGATGGATGTTGATGACGCCGAATTTCGGCAAATCGAGCAGCTCTTTCGGAAGTATTCGACCGTAAGAAACCACAACAAACGCGTCAGCGTTAAGTTCGGTCAGCCTAGAGACTTCTTCGTCGTTTCCTTTGAGTCTGGTTGGACTGAACACAGGTATCCCGAGCTCTTCAGCTTGAATCTTGACTGCGGTGGGTAGCAGCTTCTTCCCTCGGCCAGCCTTTCTATCCGGTTGCGTGTAGCAAGCAAGTACGGAATGGCGCGAATTCGAGAGCGCGTCTAGCGCGGGCAAAGAGTCGTCGGGTGATCCAAAAAAAACGATTCGCATTTATCTACTTTATAAGCCTCTCGGCTGTGGTGCGCACCGGAAAACCGTGGCGCGTCCTGCAGCGCGCCGGTGCTGATTTAAGATCGAATTAAGGTCTCGTAAACTTGGTCGTGAATATCGTCACAAAAAAAGCTGGGAAATTCGTGGAAAATTTGGTCCAAAAAGCCCGTTTCAGGGCTTGCATACCCCAGCCGAGCACATGGTACGGTTGCCGTCAGGCCGACACCACCACAGGCAACGTCCAGCTGCCGAAATTGTTGGTCTGAGTGTTCCACATATCTGTTCGATTTTTTTCAAACCGGCGTGTCCGGTTCGGGTGCGCTTGCGCCCAAAAAAAGCGAGGGTTTGGTTACGGAAAGCGCACGGCAAATATGGGCAGCTGCTCTAGGTCAACTCCAGCTGGAGATCCCGAGGCCAAACTACGAAACGTGGTTGCGCCCAACATCAGCAGTTGAACTGGAAAATGAAATCCTCACGATTTCTACTCCCAGTCCATTTGCCGCAGAAATGCTCGAAAAACGACTTTCCGGAACTATTCACCGAACCGTCTCAAAGGTTGCGGGTCGAAAAATCCAAATAGTGTTTAGTGTCCGTGGCGCGAACGGCAACGAACCTGAGCCAACCAAGGCTGGCGAAGTACAAACGGTCAACAAGCACAGCAACCTGTACGAAAAGACCGGTGAGCACATCTTTGAAGGCGCTGATCCCGATTTCTACACCAACACGTACTCACTTAAAGATGACTTTTCGTTTGACAAGTTTGTGGTTGCTCCCTCAAACCGTCTCGCCCAGGCTGCGGCGGCGAAAGTCTCCGAGTCTCCGGGCAGTATCTACAACCCGCTTTATATTTATTCAGAAGTCGGCCTAGGCAAAACACACCTACTACACGCAATCGGGCACGAGCTTTCTCTTCGCGGTCTGAAAGTTATTTACGTTAGTAGCGAGCGATTCACTAATGAGTACATTGCTTCGATTCGTAACGGGACGACAGAAGATTTTCGTGAGCGATACAGAGGTGCAGACGCGCTTTTAATCGATGACATTCAGTTCATAACGACCAAGCCGCAAACTCAGGAAGGTTTCTTCCATACGTTTAACGAGTTGCACATGGCTGGAAAGCAGATTGTGGTGACTGGTGACGAGCCGGCGACCAAGAGTTTGCTTCAAGAGCGAATTCAGTCTCGATTGGCCGGTGGTCTAGAAGTCGACATTCAGGCTCCAGATTATGAGTCTCGATACGCAATCTTGCAGAGTAAGGCCCCGGACTGCGATGCCGAGGTGCTAGACAGGATCGCTCGACTTTCACACCAGAACGTCCGTGAGCTTGAAGGCGCCTTGAACCGGGTAGTTGCTTACTCTCAACTTGTTGGAGAGCCGGTTTCCAGTGAAATTGCCGAGGTTGCACTGAAAAGTCTTGTACCTGATGGTTCTGACGATGAAGTGACGGCAGACCAAGTACTCCAGGCGGTAGCAGATTACACCGGTGTAGATGTCGAAGCGATGATGGGCAAGAAGCGAGACAAATCGACTTCTGAGGCTCGTCGCATGGCGATGTATTTGCTTCGTGAAGACGCGCATTTGACCTCAAACAGGGTCGGCAAAGCCCTGGGTGGTAAAGATCATTCGACAGTTCTGTATGCCCAAAAAAAGTTCGAACAGTTGCTTGAAACTGATACATCCCTACGCGGTCAACTCTCATCTGTTAGAGACATCATGCAGCGCTCAAAGCGCACTTCGACTATCTCTAACTAACTCTGAACGTCATATCAATCCCTCTTCAGGAAAGTGTTTGCGCGGGCTGAATATCGTGAACCAGACTTAAGCACGCGATTCATCACTCATGGATAAATCCGTAGTGCCGGTGGAAAGCCAGGAATATTCCGAAGATTAACTCGGCTTAGATTCTGAAGTGTCGTGGAAAAGGTGAATCTTTAACCACACTGTTTTCATCCACAAACCTGTGTGGAAAAACATCTTCCACAAACACTCAAAGTTCTCTTTGATTACCAACTATTCGAAGGTCTTCGACAACCAAGTTTCCACAAGAGATTTATACTCAAACAACGAAGGGTTTCCACATTTCCACACCGGTTGTTGTTCTAACGATTAATTAATTATTGAAGAATTACTGATCCGGTTTTCCACATGCTTGATTCAGCAGTAATAGAAGTAAGAGCTGGCAACGGCGGTTCTGGAATGGTCTCTTTTATTAGAGAGGCTCTTCTTCCGCGCGGGGGCCCCGGTGGTGGGGATGGCGGTCATGGGGGCGATGTCGTTCTAATTGCTGATCCCGACATAAACACCCTTACAAAGTTTCACTGGCAACCGCATTTCATCGCCAAAAACGGTGGTAAAGGCGAAGCTCACAACAGGCATGGAGCGAATGGCGACTCTGTAGAGGTCACGGTTCCTGTTGGGACAGAGGTGTGGGAGTGGGAAGACAAGCAAGACAAGCGTCTAATTGGAGATCTTGCTGAACCTGGGCAAAGGATGGTTATAGCCGCTGGTGGTCGAGGTGGATTTGGTAATGCTCACTTCGTAAGTGCCACTCAACGAGAGCCAATGCTTGCCGAAGCTGGTGAACCCGGAGAAATTCGGCGTGTTCGACTGAATCTGAAGTTGTTGGCGGATGTCGGGTTGATCGGTATGCCCAACGCCGGTAAATCAAGTTTGCTTACAGCTATAAGTGCTGCCCGCCCAAAAATAGCCGACTACCCGTTCACAACACTTGAACCGGTACTTGGAGTCGTCGAAGTTGCACCTCAGGCGTTCGTAGCTGTTGATATTCCTGGACTGATCGAAGGTGCCCACGAAGGTGTTGGACTTGGGGATGAGTTCCTCAAGCATGTCCAAAGAACTCGCGTCCTGGTTCATGTGGTAGACGGCAGTGAGAACAACATCATTGATCGTATCCAGTCGATTAATGACGAAATATCATCCTTTGATCCCGAATTGGCGAAGAAGCCGCAAATACTTGCAATCAACAAACTCGATCTTGATGACGTGTCGGTTTTGATCGACGAGATCAAGGCAGAACTAGAGAATTTCGAGGGACTTCATTCCGAGGTCCATTTTGTTTCAGCCGCGACTTATGAAGGTCTGGATGAGTTGAAAACTTCGATGTTCAACATGCTGAGGCTAACTCCAACAACTGTTGAACATAGCTCAGACTCCGACACCGAGGAGTTGCCAGTGATTCGGCCGCTGCTAGCGGAAGACCACCAGGTGCTTGAACTTGAAGAAGAGGGCGTGTTCCGGATCGTTCACCAGAAAGCGGTTCGCCTCGCGAAGGGAAGTAACCTTGGACTTCAGGAAGCACGAATCCAGTACCACAAGCGACTGGATCAACTAAAGGTTACAAAGGCCCTCGTAGACGCAGGTATCGAAGCCGGAGACACCTTGCTGGTCGGAGACTGGGAGTTCGAGTGGGACTAAGCGGTTCCTCCTCAATCGGCAGACGAATCGGTGTTTTCGGTGGAACATTCGATCCGGCTCACAACGGTCATATCGCTGTTGCACTCTTCGCACTCACCGCCTTTTCTTTAGACGAAGTTCTCATGGTCGTTGCTTCTGACCAGTGGTTGCGAGAAAAAGCTCCAATGGCTTCAGCAGAGCATAGATTGAAGATGGTTCGCCTCGCTGTCGCAGACGAGGAGAATATTTCGGGCTCAGATGTGGATCTGAGAAGGAGCGGACCGACTTACACGGTCGATACCTTGAAGGATTTGCGAAATAAGTACTCAAACGCTTCTCTGGTTTTGATTTCGGGGTTAGATTCGGCGCTAAGCATGGATCGATGGGACCGTGGTGACCAACTCACACAGCTTGCAGAAATAGCAGTGGTCGGTCGACCAGGTGAGACGCTTGATCTGGACTCGCTCGCTGATACTCATCCCGCGAAAGACGCGAACTACCTCGAAGGACCAATGGTGGATGTGTCGGCGACGCTGGTGCGTGAGAGAATCGAGTCAGGTGAAGGAATAGACGACCTGGTTCCAGGCGTGGTCGCCGAATATATAAACGAGCACGGTCTATACGGCCAAGAGGAGAATGCATGAGCGAATCATTTGATCTCAGGGCAATAGCGCAGCGACTTTACGATCGAGCAGTAGAGCTCGATTCACTCAAGTTCGGAGAGTTCGTTCTTTCGTCAGGGCAGACGAGCACGTACTACTTCGACGGACGAATGCTGTCGACTGATCCCGAAGGTGCTGACCTGATTTCCAAGGCTTTCAGTTATGCATTGGACGAGTACGGGGCCGATGCGTTCGGCGGTCCAACTGTCGCTGCGGTTCCAATCGTTGGTGCGTTGGCAGTGCGATCTCAGCTTGACGGTAAGAATCGAACCGGTTTTTTCGTACGCCCTGAGAAGAAAGAACACGGAGCCGGTAAACAAATTGAAGGCAACCTTCAGCCAGGAATGAAAGTGGTTGCGTTCGACGACACTATCTCGACCGGTGGAAGCTTGCTGAACGCGTTGGACGCCGTTGAAGAGTTCGGTTGCGAGGTGGTTGCGGTGCTATGTGTGCTGGATCGGCATCAGGGTGGTGGCGATGAGCTGGAACGTCGGGGGATTCCCCTCTTCAAGCTCTGGGAGTCGACACCAGAAGGTGAAGTAACTCTCGCTGTTTAACCAGCCAGCTGGATTCTCACTTTTTGTGAGTGTGACCTGACCGACTGCGACTACTCTTGTTGTTTATGAGCAACTATGACCTGTCCCCTGAAGCACTTCGCGCTAGATGGGGCTCTACCAGTGAACGCAAAGGCTGGGACTTCAGTCGAATTCGTGTTCGGAAAGGTCCAGAGCGATGGATCTACGAGGACGTAGTTCGGAACTGTGTCCCGCGCGGAACTCGTGTTGCAGACATTGGTACCGGTGGTGGCGAGCGCCTGCTGGGCCTCGCCCCTCATTTCGACCATGCTATTGGTATAGATCTAGACCCAGAAATGGTTGACACCGCCTACCACAATCTTTCTTCTCACCGAGCGCAAAACCGACGAGAAATTAGTGTTGAGTTCATGGTGGGTAGTGCCGATTAAACTGACTTGCCTGAGTGCTCATTCTATGCGGTTATAAACAGACACTGTCGCTATTCCGACTGAAGTTGATCGAAACTTGAGACCGGGTGGGGTTTTCGTGACTCAACAAGTCGGCAGGCGCAACCTAACGAAGTTGCTTTCGAGATTTGGTGGGCAAGACTTCGGAGACGACCAACTCCCCGAGTCGATCAAAGAAGAGTTCGTTGGTCTTAGTTACGAAGTATTGAGGTTCGAAGAAGCCGATTACGAGTACCGATACTTGGACTTGGATTCCGCGTTGTTCCAGTTGAAGGCGATCGAACACTATCTAGTCAAAACTAGCGAAACACCAAATTTTTTCGAGTTACTTTCGGAAATGTTGATAGACGTTCGGATTGACGATCAATTTGTTTCAAACGAGCATCGACACTTGATCGTGGTTCGTAAGCCCGTGTGAATACAGGAGGTAATGGATGACTTTGGTCCGGACCGCGCTCGAAATCGTTGATCCCTCCACTGCGGTCGGGATGACAACGAGCCAGATGTGGTTCTCAGGCTCCGATGTAAAACCTGGTATTCGTTGATCCTGAAATCCCACGGCAGGCTCAGGACAGGCTAGTTCAGGATGACGATAAAAGAAAAGCCCTGCCATTTCCGGCAGGGCTTTTTTGTTGATTAGTATGTGGAACTAAACGTCGAGGTTTTTTACTTCTAGAGCGTTTGCTCGGATGAAGTCTCGGCGTGGTTCCACTTCGTCACCCATCAGCGTTCGGAACATGTCGTCCGCTGCCATCGCGTCGTCTGCCGTTACTCGCAGCATTACCCGCTCGTCTGGATCCATGGTGGTCTCCCAGAGCTGGTCAGGGTTCATTTCACCGAGACCTTTGTAGCGCTGGACGTTCACACCTGCTCGGTCAGAGTTGTTGTCCAAGGTCGTTGGCAACTCGTTCCACGGTACGTTGGCACCAATAACGTTGTCGGACTTGGTGACGGTGATGGTCTCTGCGTCAACAAGCTGCTGGATGATCGGGAAGATCGCCTTGAGTCGCTGAATCGCCGGGTTGTTGTAGATGTCCTTAGTCAGTGTGTAACCCTTGATCTCGAACGTTCGGTCTGGGAGTACAACTGGCTCTGGCTCTTCGACTTCTACTGTTTCAACTTCTTCTATTGCTTCTTCAACACTGTCAGAAGGTTCGTCGAACAGTGAAGCCTGACCTACGCCTGATGGTTCTTCAGGTTCTGGTCGTTCAGGTCGGAAGTCTAGTGCGGCGTATTCTGGATTGCGTACTAGCTCTTCAACGACTTCGTCGGGGACGTTGAGGACACGTGCGACTTCGAGCGACTCAAGGTAGTCACGCAGTGGCGTGAGTACACGACCCAGGCTGGCTTTCTTAAGCGACAGCGCCGCATCGTTCTCGGAGGAAACAACGATGTTTCCGTAGAGACGATCGGCGGTCCATTCGTCGAGTTCTGATTCGGAGTACAGCCATCTTGCTGACCGACCCTTGGAGGCTCGGTACAGTGGTGGCTGAGCAATGTAGAGATGCCCGTTTCCGATGAGCTGGGGCATGTTTCGGAAGAAGAACGTCAGCAACAGAGTGCGGATGTGCGCTCCGTCGACGTCAGCGTCCGTCATGATGATCACACGGTGGTAGCGAAGCTTCTCTTCGTCGTAGTCCTCACCGAGTCCAGCACCGAGCGCCGTGATAAGAGCGGCGATTTCTTCGTGCGCCAGCATCTTTTCCGGTCGAGCCTTCTCAACGTTCAGGATCTTTCCGCGAAGCGGGAGGATTGCTTGGAACTGACGGTCACGACCTTGCTTGGCAGAGCCGCCGGCTGATTCACCCTCAACGATGTAAATCTCGGATGATGCCGGGTCTTTCTCAGAACAGTCGGCAAGCTTTCCTGGGAGCGAACCGCCGTCCATCGCGTTTTTGCGAATGACGAGGTCACGTGCCTTCTTAGCAGCTTCTCGAGCACGAGCGGCTGTGGTTGCCTTGTTGATGATGGAGTTTCCATCGCTCGGGTTGTCTTCGAGGAACTCGGAAAGACGACGACCAACTACCTGCTCGACGGCACCTTTTACTTCCGGGTTACCAAGCCGACCCTTGGTTTGACCTTCGAACTGAGGGTCTTTCACTTTGACGGAGATAACCGCCATTAGACCTTCACGAACGTCTTCACCGGACAAGCTCTTGATGTCGTCCTTGCCTGTGCCCAACAAGTTGTTCTTGCGAGCGAAGTCATTGAGAACACGAGTAAGCGCGCTACGGAAACCGGTCACGTGCGAACCACCGTCACCTGTGCGGATAACGTTGGCGAACGAGAGGCAGTTCTCGATAAATGAGTCGTTGTACTGGAGCGCTACTTCGACAACGACGTCGTCGATAGTTTCCTGTGCATACATAACGCTGTCGTGAACGGATCCACGGCGGCGGTTGAGGGAACGGACGAAGCTCTGGACTCCACCGTCGAACATGTAAGTGACATCGTTGAACGGCCAGAGGGAGTCATGCCACTCGGACCGCAAGTGGATCGTGAGCCCCTGGTTCAGGTACGCCATTTCCTTGAACCGAGCTGAGATCGTCTCCCAGTCGTAGTCGATTTCGGGGAATATTTGGTTGTCAGGCATCCAGCGCACAGTTGTGCCGGTGCCTGGGATGTCATCTTCGGTCGGCTTGCGGACGTCCATGTCGCCGATGGTCTTGCCGCGTTCGTATCGCTGGGTGTGAACATTACCCTGTCGGCGAACTTCTACTTCAGTCCATTCGGAAAGAGCGTTTACTACGGAAGCACCAACTCCGTGAAGACCACCTGAAACCTGGTATCCCTTGCCGCCGAACTTTCCTCCGGCGTGAAGGGTGGTCATGACCGTTTCAAGTGCGGACATACCGGTCTTCTTATGTTTGTCGACCGGGATTCCTCGTCCGTCGTCTACAACAGTGACCGAACCATCTTTGTGGATAGTGATATCGATTCGGCTGGCAAATCCGGCCATTGCTTCGTCAACAGAGTTGTCGACGATTTCACGGATGAGGTGGAAAACTCCGTCCAGGCCGGTTGTACCGATGTACATACCTGGGCGTTTTCGAACCGCCTCGAGTCCTTCCATGACCGTGATGTCATCAGCACTGTATTCGGCCGATCCACCGGTCACGCTGGAGTTTCCGTTTTTTCGCTTTGCCATTAGTGGTCCTTACTAGATGGGCTGCACTGTTTGCTCACCGATTTCCTGAGTTTGTTTGGTCTAAGAAAATCTGCCTGTTTTCAGGCACAACTCAAACTTTTGTTGGCGTTTCAAAAACTGGGACAAAAATCAGTCGGTTCACAGTCGTCTGCGTCGCCCGCAAACGAGGGCTAGATTCTACCATTATTTGTCCTGCTCCGCTAAGTTTGTTTCAAGTTCGGGAGGCACCGCCTCCGCTGAGGAAAATCACGCGCTTTTCAAAGACAGGCCTAGTAATGGAAATTTCGATCCAACAAATTGCCCTCGCAACTGGCGCCTATGTCATCGCTGTGAACATCGGATCGGCGATCGCACTCTGGCTTGATAAGCGTCGTGCTGCGACGGGCCAGCGGAGGATAAGTGAACAAGCACTTCTAGTTTGGGCTCTAGTTGGAGGTTGGCCCCTGGGAATATGGGTCATGCGCCGAATTCGCCACAAAACCTCGAAGCGGTCTTTCCAGGTCCAGTACGTCACAGCCATCGTTTTGAACGTCGCGGGAGTAGTCGCAATTGTGTTCTTTACCGTTCAGAAGTAATTCACCTTATTGCGCCCACCCACAGGGTGAACTGGCGGTCTATAATCCCGCAGTCAATTGGAGCGCGCTGTTCCCCTGAACTGCGAATTTCCCAATATTTATTAGTTTGTTCGAGTTGGAGAGATAGGACCTAGCGAGGGACTTCTTTTCGGCTCAATTCCCGAGAGGTTTGAATTGGATATCGACCGCGATTTGTTGTTGTTGATGTTGCGCCGAATGTGGATGATTCGAAACTTCGAGTTGAAGGTCATGGAAGTTCACTCTGCTGGTGAATTCACCGGTGCAGCTCACCCTTATATCGGTGAAGAGGCTGTAGCGGTCGGTGCATGCGCTGCTCTAGAAGATACGGACTACATTGCCGGTAACCACCGGTCACACGGTCACCCGATTGCGAAAGGCGGTCGCGTAGACAAGGCGATGGCCGAGCTCTATGGTCGAGTCGACGGGTATTGCAAAGGCAAGGGTGGTTCAATGCACCTTGCTGACTTCTCGGTTGGAATTCTCGGTGAGTCGGGAATTCTTGGTTCTTCCGTTCCCGTCGCGGTCGGTGCAGCACTGGCAGCACACATCAAGGGCGAAGAGTTCGTGTCGCTGGTTTTCTTTGGCGATGGTGCTTCGAACCAGGGTGCGTTGCACGAGTCGATGAACCTCGCTTCAGTCTGGAAACTCCCGGTTATTTTCGTTTGTGAGAACAACCAGTACGCAGTGACGACTTCATACGACGACACGGTTGCTGTCGAGCACGTTTCTGATCGAGCTTCGGCATACAACATGCCGGGACTGCTCGTGGATGGTCAGGATGCCATCGCCATGTACGAGGCGACTGCTGAAGCTGTACGGCGAGCACGCGCAGGTGAAGGACCAACGCTGATCGAAGGTCTTACCTACCGATATGAAGAGCACTCACTAGGTCTGGGTCGAGTGCGACGAGGTGAGTACCGCGAGCAGTCCGAAATTGACGAGTGGCGCAAGCGCGATCCCCTCGACATTCTCGAGAACGCAATCATTTCTCAGGGAATCGCAACTCGTGAAGAGTGTGATGCCATCAACGCTGAAACACAGGAAGAGGTTGAGAAAGCGACCGAGTTCGCTCGAAACAGCCCATTCCCGGAAGAGTCAGAGCTGTTCGAAGACATGTGGGCCAACCCGATTCCATTCCCGTAAGTCCGAAGTCAGTCGAAGAAAGAATTTTCACAGGTAAGTAAAGCAATGGCTCAAACAGTATTTGTAGAAGCAATAAACGAGGCAATCAAAGAAGAGATGCGTCGCGATGAGAACGTTTTCATCATGGGTGAAGACATTCGTCGAGCGGTGTATGGCGCAACTGCCGATCTACTAGACGAGTTCGGTGGCAAGCGAGTTCTCGACACACCACTCTCTGAGAACGGCTTCTTTGGGGCTGCAGTTGGTGCGTCTCTCGTGGGTATGCGCCCTATCGTTGAAACTCTGACCAGTTTCATGTGGGTTGGAATGGATCAGCTCATCAGCCAGGCCGCAAAGATGCGGTACATGTTCGGTGGACAGGCAACACTGCCAGTGGTGTACCGGGCAACTATGTTCTATGGCGGTGGTTCGGCAGCTCACCACTCGGACCGCTCGTATCCGATGTTCATGAACATGCCTGGAATCAAGGTAGTAGTACCTTCAAACCCGGCTGACATGAAGGGTCTCCTCAAGGCTGCGGTTCGCGACGACGATCCTACTATCGTTTTCGAAGATGGAACCCTCTTTGGAATGCGTGGCGAAATACCCGAAAACGACACGCTCGCCCAGGGCGAGCTGGTTGTACCGTTCGGTGAGGCCAAGGTTGTGCGCGAAGGAACGGACTGCACAATCGTAGGTATTGGTGGATCTGTGAATCACGCTGCTGCGGTTGCTGACCAACTTGCGGGTGAAGGCATCTCGGTTGAGGTTATTGATCCTCGAACGTTGGTTCCGCTCGACAAGCAGGCCATTCTGAACTCTGTCGAGAAAACGGGTCGGCTCGTTGTTGCTGATCCTGCTCACAAGGTTTGCAGTGCAGCTTCTGAGATTGCTTCGATTGTGGCAGAAGAGGGATTCTGGTCGCTCCAGGCACCGATTCAGAAGGTAGCTTCGGAGCAGGTTCACATTCCTTACACTCCGTCGCTTGAAAAGCACGTTTACCCGAACGTAGAGAAGATCGCGGACGCGGTTCGCAGGACGCTGGACTAAAGGCGTTAGCTCCGGGCGTCCCGATTTATCGGGACTTAGTCGCGGAAGCGCAGCGGCCACCCTCTAACTCCCTCCGAGTCCCGGAGGGAGAACCAGCTCTCTCCGTTCCGCGGGGAGAGGACGGTTGATCTAACTAGGGACGAAAGCCCCGGTTCGCCGGGGTTTTTGTTTGTCGCTCGGTAACGAATCAGCGAGTAGGCTAGTTCGGTACGTATCTGGCTACGTTGTAAACGTTGAAAGGAAGAAACAGTGGACTCTGTGTTCGAGGACTGCAAAGCGCTAACTTTTGACCTATTTGGGACCGTTCTCGACCTTGGTGGTTCGCTTACTCCACATCTGAAGATTTTCCTGGACACACGCGGATCAGATATTGACCCCGCTGCCATGTGGCAGCAGCTTCGGTACCGTCAGCGAATCGAGCAGTATCAGGACACGCTTGTTGAACTCGGTCACTCCGGATATCTCGAAACTGTTCAGAAGGCTTTTGTTTACGTCGCACGAGCAAACAAACTCGACCCAACTCCTGAACAGGTCGATACGTTCATGTCGGGATGGCAGGAGCTTTCGCCGTTCCCTGAGTGTGTTGCTGCGCTGGACAGACTCGGCGAGAGATACAAGCTGGTTGCGCTTTCGAACGGGAACCCTTGGTTTCTCGATCACCTGGTCAAGAACCGAATCAAATATGACTTCGACGGGGTGATTTCCGTTGAAGAAGCCGGCTACTTCAAGCCAAAGCCCGGTGTTTATCGTCGTGCCGCACGAAATCTTGGGATGGAGCCGGGCGAGTTAATCATGGTTTCGGCAAATTCGTTTGATGTCATGGGCGCGAGAACCTGCGGGCTGCGTGGTGCGTATGTGAACAGGTACGACCTGCCGTTCGAGGACACGTACGAGATATATGAACCTGACGTGACGGTAACCAATTTCACAGAATTGGCCGATGCCCTTCTCCCGTAACTCTGAAAGAACTCGAGGGGTTACCTTGAACCTTCGACAAGCTCAGGATGAGGTAAACCGAACTTGACCCTTCCCGTTCGATTCCGCTCAGGGCAGGCTGCTCAGGATGAAGTTATCCAGATTCGAACTCGACTGTTGCTGCTGTTTACAGCAACAGTTTTCGCGTTAGTGATTGGTTGTTCCGGCAGCGATCTGGAACCAACAGCTGAACCAACTCCGGAGTCGCCCTCGCTTGATGAAGTGCTAAGTTCAATTGAGCGCGGAATTGAAGAAATTCGAGGTATCGACACTCCACCGCCGGTTCACTACCGGTTTGTTGATGAGCAAGGCATGCGGGACCGACTGGCTCAAGAGTTCAAGGATCCCGAAATTGTTTCGCAGATCGATCACGAGTCAACGCTGCTCAAACTACTCGGCGTGATTCCTCAAGATTCTGATCTGGCTGAGACATACGACGAAATACTCGGTAGCCAGGTACTCGGGTTGTATGACCCGGAAAAAGAAGAATTCTTTGTTCTTGGTGATGTTTCGACCGAGCTTGATGGCGAAGCCCAACTGACTTATGCACACGAGTACGTTCACAGGTTGCAGGACGCTGCGTTCGATCTGGAGTCGATCGAAGAGCTGGCAAATAACGACGACATGTCGATTGCCATTTCTGCGCTAATTGAAGGTGACGCGACAACCGCTCAAACACAGTACATGCTCGCTAATTTTGATTTTGCAGAGTTGTCAGCGATACTCCAGCAGGCGCTTGAAGCCCAGGGAGAGCTGCCCGAATCCCCATACTTCCTTCAGCAAAGTCTTGAGTTCCCCTACACGGAAGGGGCGAAGTTCGTAGCTGCGTTGATCGCTGGTGGTGATTTCTCGCCAGTTGATGACGCTTTCGGAAGACTGCCCCTCAGTACGGAGCAAATCCTTCATCCAGAAAAGTACCTGCAGAACGAGGAACCACTCGAAGTCGACGTACCTGATGATCTTGCAGATGGTTGGACGGTCGATTCAGAAAACGTTCTAGGTGAGTTCTTTTTGAAGACCTGGCTCGAAGCTATCGGAAGCGACAACGCCGGAGTTGCTGCTGCCGGTTGGGGCGGTGATGCCTACGCGATATTCGAATCTGAAAACGAAGAGCAAGCCCTGGTCGTGTTTACCGAGTGGGACACCTCGGACGATGCTCGTGAGTTCATGTTTGAGATGTCACAAACGTTCGGCGAAAACCAGGAGATAGTGTCGGAAAGTAGCGGATTGCCCGGGATTCTCGAAGCGTGGAGTGGTCCGGGTGGTTACATGGTCATCAGTCGGCGGGAATTCGAAGAAAGTGCCGAGCAAGTACGAATAGTCGTTGCACCAGACGGCGCCACCGCTCACATGTTGAGCCATGTACTCGTACCGGCTAAGTAGTATCTTGCGCCCAATCAGGCGGTGAACTGCCGCTGATCTGCGCTAAGATATCCGGCGGCGCGAACCGTTCATGAGTATTTGAGGGTTCGAGTTATCCGATTCGAACAAACCGAATTACACCGCGCCTGTGATTCGGATCGAGAGAAGGTCTATGTCTACACCAATCATCCTGCCTCAGTGGGGCATGGGGATGAACGATGGCCAGGTTGTCAAGTGGCTGAAAGCAGTTGGGGACCCTGTTGCCAAAGGTGACCAACTGGTTGAGATTGAGTCATCGAAGGTAAACGCCGAGGTAGAAGCAACTGCAGACGGCACACTCGGACGAATCGATGTTGAAGAAGGTCGAGTCGTAGACGTAGGAACCGTTCTTGGATATGTCCTCGCAGCTGGCGAATCTGAATCTCATCTGCCAGAAGCTAAGCCGGCCGGTGGCTCGGCATCAACCCCAGCTGCTGCACCAGCTGCAGTACGGGCAGCGACTCCAGCACGAGGCGGTGGCAAGCAGGTTGTAACCCCACGAGCACGTCGACTCGCCAAAGAAATGGGTGTTGACCTCGCTGGTGTTGTTGGAACCGGTCCTAGCGGTCGAGTGACCGAGGACGATGTGCGAGCGGCGGCATCTGGTGGTGGTGCACCTGCAGCAGACGCTGCCCCTGAATCAATCGTTCCTGTCAAAGAGACGATCAAACTCTCTGGATTGCGTGGCACGATCGCCCGCCGGATGACTGAGAGTGCGTCGATACCTAGTGTCACGCTGTCCACAAAAGTAGATATCACTGAGACCGTCGCTTTCCAGCGAGAACTGGTTGGCGAGTGGCGACAGCACAAGATCCGCCCGCAGTACCAGGATCTTGTAATTGCAGCAGTAGCGCGAGCATTGAGCGAGTCTTCCGTTGCTAACGCTCATCTTGTTGGCGATGAAATTCGAATTCTTGATGAAGTTCACGTTGGAGTCGCCATGGCGATCCCCGAGGGACTTCTTGTTCCTGTGATCAAGAACGCCGACAAGAAGTCGTTGCTTGAGATCGCGCAGGAAATTCGTGACCTAGCTCGCAAGGCGAAGTCGAACTCCCTGTCGATCGACGAAATGACTGGCAGCACCTTCTCGATCACTAACCTGAGCAACTACAACGTCGACACCTTCGACCCACTTCTCAATCCACCTGAAATCGGAATTCTCGGTGTCGGCACGGTCGAGGAAGTCCCTGCGGTTGTCGATGGCGAAGTTGCCGTGAGGACGATTGGGCATCTGAGTCTCGCGTTCGATCACCGCGCATGGGACGGTGCTCCGGCATCAGAATTCCTCCAGGCGATCTCGAAGTACATCGGTGACGCCAGCTGGATGAAGTCGTAGCGAATTCCTCGTATGACAACTGTAGGAATCATTGCCAACCCGTCAGCGGGTAAGGACATTCGCCGACTGGTAGCTCACGGTCGAGTCGTTTCGAACCAGGAGAAGGCGAACATCCTGCGTCGTGTGTTCGCGGGAATCGTTTCTACCGGTGCCGAACGCATCTTGATCATGCCTGATCACTCGGGATTGGCGCGACCGGCATCGGGTGACGTCGAAGGGCAAGTTGCAATTGAGTTTGTCGACATGCCGGTTGCTGACAACCAGATCGCTTCGACGCGAGCTGCTCAGCAAATGGCAGACGAAGGCGCCGAGTGTATTGTGACCCTGGGCGGAGACGGCACAAACCGAGTTGTCGCCAAAGGTTCTAGAGAGGTTCCGCTCGTACCGATTTCGACAGGTACTAATAACGTGTTCCCGGCAAATACAGAGGGAACACTTGCTGGAATTGCAGCGGGATTGGTTGCCACAGGCCAAATTTCACGTGATGTTGCATGCCGTCGATCAAAGCGAATCGATATTGTGGTTGAGGGTAAAAAGCGTGATGACGCACTCGTCGATGTAGCTGTATCCAACCAAATGTTTGTTGGCGCACGTGCCGTTTGGAACACAGACACGCTGCACGAGTTATTCCTGACCCGAGCAGAACCGGCGAGTATTGGACTTTCATCTATCGGCTCGCGAGTTACCCCGTTGGCGATCGACGACGAGCATGGTTTGTGGATTCGGCTCAACGGCGAGCCAGCTGACAACGCTATGACCGTCAAGGCTCCGATTGCTCCGGGAACCGTTTCGGAAGTCGAGATAAAAGAGTGGAAGCTAATGTCGGTCGGTGAAAAGTTCCCGATCAAGCTCCACCCGGGTACGATTGCCCTTGACGGCGAACGCGAGGTCGAACTTCTTCAAGATGGCAATGTTTACGCTCAACTTGAAGCTGACGGACCGTGGGTGGTTGATGTTCCACGCACGATGATGGCAATGGCTGGCGGTTAGCCCGGGACATTCTTTGCGTTGGAGGATGCTTCACGTTGAGTGTTGGTCGGTTGAACATAGTTCTCGTCGGTGCAGCCGGAAAAGTTGCGGCACCAGCCCACTTGAATGGCCTCGAAATGATTGCCAATGCGAACATTTACGGTGTTTGCGACGTTGATCTTGGCCAAGTGTCGGATCTTGGAAAAAAGTACGGCGCAAAGCCGTTCACCGATTTTGACGAAGTCCTCGCTGATCCAAATGTTGATGCGGTCGACCTGGTAACTCCACCGTTCCTGCATGCAGAACAAACTATTGCTGCTGCGAGAGCCGGAAAACACGTTTACTGCGAAAAACCGATGACCCGATCGCTCGTTGAGGCCGATTCGATGGTCGCGGCTCATAAATCCAGTGGCACGACGCTTATGGTCGGAGAAAGCTACGTCTTTCATCATCCAAACGTCGCCGCTCGAAGCGTTATTCATAGCGGTGATATTGGAGATTTGCTGCACATTCGAGAAACCAAAGGCGCGTGGGTGATCAAGCCAGAAGAATCACAGCGGTTGAGCGGACTGAGCCACGAAGCAAACGCCCCGTGGCGGGTTGATCCCAAGCTGTCAGGTGGTGGTCAATTCCCGTGGATCATGGATCACGCGCCCCACTTCTTTGCGACTGCCCGTTACTTTGCTGGTGGGTCGAGTGTTAGAGGAGTTACCGCGCACTCCAAGCAGATGACCACTGACAGCGACGCGACATCAGGGACTGGTGCTCCAACGGGTCAGGCGATTACTTAGGTTTCGTGGGATTTTGAGAATGGAATCGATGCGACGTGGAACCAGAACGAAAGCGATCCAAACCAGGTTGAAGAGGTTGGGTTCGTCACTCGCGTGTACGGAACACGAGGGAGCCTGGTTGTATACGGCGAGGGTGGTGGAGCTGGAACTGGAATGAAGCAGCCTCCGGCAGTCGTGCTTGTGAAGGATGGTCGGACAAGGGTTATCGACGAAGGAACATCCGCCGATCGTGTGTGGGTTTCGAACAACAACTACTACGACGCGTCTCACCAGGCTGCGTTGCAGCACTGGGTAGATTCGATTCAGACAGGAAATCCTGTTCGATACTCCGGTGAGGATGGTCGAGAAGAACTTGCGGCAACGCTAGCGACGCTCAAGAGCGCTCTGGAAACCCAGAGCGTTTCGCCGGATGACGTGCCGACTAATTGGACTGCGTACTAATCAGGGGAATCTACGTGGCGAACGAAAAATACCTTCATGGACACAGTATGTCGGTTGTTGCTGCTCACTCAGTCAGAACTGCTGCTGAAGCGGCGGCATTTGTCCTTCCAGAGCTAAGTTCACCAATGCGATTGCTTGATTTTGGATGTGGTCCGGGATCAATAACTCTTGATCTTGCAGAGCATGTACTCCCTGAGGGGTCAGTCGTTGGCATCGACAGTTCAGAAGCGGTGATCGAACAAGCGCGTGGTTCTGCGGCAGATCGTGGAATTACAAATGTCGAGTTTGAAGTCGGCAGTATTTATGACACTGAATTGCCCAGCGAATCCTTTGACGGAGTCTATGCCCACCAGGTGTTGCAGCATCTGGCAGATCCAGTAAGTGCGCTAATTGAAGCTCGCCGAGTGATGAAATCGGACGGTTTGTGTGCTGTGCGCGAAGTCGATTGGGGCACCGCGGCAATTCATCCATTCAACGATGATCTTGGTGATTTTCTGCGTGTGTATTCCGAGGTTGCACGCCGAAATGGTGGCGAGCCTGATGCCGGAAGGTTCCTAAAGGGCTGGTTCGTAGATGCAGGATTTACCGATACGCAAACAACCACCTCTACATGGACATTCTCAGATGAGGCAGGGCTCAATTGGTGGGGCGATCAGTGGGCAGACCGAATAAAGACGTCATCGATCGCAACCAGTGCTATCGAGTATGGAATCGCCGACGAAGCAGACCTGGAGCGAATATCTCAGGCGTGGATCGAGTGGAAAAGCCAGCCGGGGGCTTTCTTTGTGTTTACGCAGACCGAAGTGATCGGGCGAGGTTAGTCAGCTATCTCGAATATGTCGGTCGTGTGAGTTTCGGCGAGAAGTGGGTAGATCTGTTCGAAGATCGATGTGATTGACTCGGTTTTCCTCACCGCAGAACGAGATGCTTCGTAGTTGGCAATTGAGTCCCAGAGTTGCTCGGTCTGAAGCGTCCCGTGAAGTCCGTGCCAACCCTTGTATACCGTGGGTTTCTTGTATCCGGCAGCTTCCATTGCGTCAGCTGCGTCTTTGACGAGCCTCATTAACTTGCCGCCAGTACCGGGTTTTGGAAGATATGTACGTCGAACTGCGATCAATGTAGACCTCCAGAAGTTTTAGATTCTGAACGAACGCCAGTCTCTCTCGAAACGTTCTTTGGCTTTCATACCGGATACCGTTGGGTCGCTGAGAACGGTGTCAGGTCCGCCATCAGTGAGGAATTCTCCACCAACTGTTGCTGAGCGACCACCTGAGTACGCCATGAAGCACCAGCCTACGCCGTCATACGGTTCAGGCTCGTTTGATCCATTGATGCGACTTGCAATGACTTGGCCCACCTTTGTTCCCTGGCCTGAAGCGAATACTCCAGCCTTTGGGATCGCGAACTCGCCGGAAGGCACGACGTTCACGTCTCCAATTGCAAACACGTTTGGAGTAGATGTTTCCAGGGTTCCTCGATCAACAGGGACCCATGGCTTGTCGTTGTTGATTCCTGACGCTGCAACAACATCAGGCAATTTGTGAACCGGTACTGTTGCGATTACATCGGCCTTCACCGATGAACCATCCATGAACGATGCTTCTCGACCCGAAGGAGCAACCTCGGTTACACCTGCTGCGGTAACAAGCTCAATCCCACGGGTATCGAGGGCGCTTCGTACTCGTTGAGAGGCTTCTTTTCCGGCAACTCCCAGCGGTCCTGGCTCAGGGATGTAAACGGAAATATCAAGATCCTTGCGAATCCCCTTCTTTCGCGCCCACCAGTTGATCATCATTGCTGTCTCCATCGGTGCCGGAGGGCACTTGTAGGGAGGCTTCGATGCTGCAAGTACGATCTTTCCACGCTTCAGGCGACTCAGACGCCGACGAAGGTCGCGAGCGTAATCGAAGTCGTAAAAAGAGTAGGCGTCTTTTGCACCGGGCACGGCGTCCCAGTCATAAGCCGCTCCCAACGCAACTACGAGGTAGTCGTAATCGAGAGTGCCGGCTGATGTTTCGACCTTCTGGTTTTTGACATCAATCTCGTTGATATTCGCTTCAACGAAGTTGATCCCGCGGTTGGCGAGGCGTCCAAGTGATCTGCCTGTCTTACCGGGTTCTCGTTCACCGACGATAAGCATTGGGTTCATTCCGCAAAGGTGAGGGACACGATTCCGGTCGACGATGGTTACATCATGTGACGAATCAAGTTCGGCACGAGCCGTAATTGCAGCTTGTACGCCGCCGAAACCACCGCCTAGAACTAGGACACGTTTACCCGCCATGAATGAAAGAACTCCAGAAATTCGGAAGTAGAAATAAGACCGTCAACTGAGGATTGCGGCGACAGATTACCTATTTTTCAGTCGTGTGGGGTGTGAATCCGGTGCTTTTAGCTCTTTTTACGCGGATAACTTGTGCTCTGGTAGCAAGCAGTTAGTAGGAATAAGATGCTGCGATATTCCAAATCTGGTTCGTTCAGGAGTGTTATTCCGTGCTAAATCCCAATCATCAGAAGTGGACCGAGTCGTGCGACACGATGGTTGCCTTAAGTGGTGCGACAAGCGACGGGAACACGGTCTTTGCTAAGAACAGCGATCGTCCTGAAGACGAGGCACAGCCGCTGATCATGGTCGACGGAGCGGATCACTCCGGTGGATTTTCCGGCACGCAATTCGTCGACGTTCCGCAAGTCGCCCATACTTATAGACACGTGGGCTCGAAGCCATACTGGTGCGCCGGATACGAACACGGGTTCAACGAACACCAGGTTGTAATCGGTAATGAAGCACTCCCATCCAAACTGCCAGAGTCATCAGATCCGAAGCTTGTTGGTATGGAAGTTTTGAGACTCGCACTTGAGCGCGCTGCATCAGCTGAAGAAGCGGTTGATGTGATCACTTCGCTAGTGGGCGAGTTCGGCCAAGGTAAATTCGCAAACAACGCTGGGGTGAGGACTTACGACAATATTTACCTCGCCGCCGATCCAACATCTGCTTACGTGATCGAATGTGTCGGGCACGACTGGGCGGTTCATGAGGTTGACCGGTATCGTTCGATTTCCAACGTGGGGCAGCTTGGTCGGTTAGGCAAAGATGTTCACCGGATGTCGGACGGAGCCAAGTCAACTGCGACCCAGCATGGCCTGTTCGAGATGGGTTTTGGCGAGTCGTTCGATTTTGCGAATGCTTTCGCCGATCCTGCAAATTCTGCAAGTGGAACAGCGCGGCAGTGCAGAAGTGACGCAATGATCGGAGCTGTTTCCGGGGCAGTTGATGCTCGATCGATGATGCAGGTACTGACCGATCACTCAGACGGATCGAATCCGAGCGAGCCGCACGTTGTAGACGTGGCGGGTGACACTTCTATTTGTGTCCACAGGCATGAAGGCGAGTCACGTGGTGCTTCCACTGCAAGTCTGGTAGCCGATCTTGATGCAACCGGTACGCGGCTGCCGATCTACTGGACGGGCATGTATTCACCTTGCATGACGGTATTCATGCCGATGTTCATCGAAGGTATGTTGCCCGCTGACCTTGCGATTGGTGGTGAAAAGGAGTCGACTGACAGCCCGTGGTGGGATTTCTACCGACTGACTCACAGTGGACTACGTGCAGGCGCGGAGCGTCGTTCAGAAATTCGCGGTGAACTGAGCGGGTTGCAGGAAGAGTTCTTCCAGTCAGCGCCTGACATCGCGATAACGGCACGAGGAATGATTCAGGACGGTGATGTTTCAAGAGCTGAAGCGCTGTTGACCGGCTACATGCAGGAAAACTTTGATCGCGTGATTTCAAAGGTGAGGTCACTCGCGAAAGTTGGAGTACCCGTAGCGTAAGCTCAGTTTTAGTTTGACGAGGTTGGTTTTCGAACGTAGTCTCGGCTGTCGAAAAATTACCCTTTTGATAGAAGGACACTGGCAAGATGCCGTTCAACGTAAATCACATCCACCTGAAGTCGAGCGATCCTGAATCGACTGCGAACTGGTTCGTAAAAGCTTTCAACGTAGAGATCGTTTCAGACAACGTTCGACCTGTTGGAGACCGATTCATCGTGACCAAGACCGAAGGTGGTCTTGCGATCAACATTTCGTCAGAGCGAACTGGTGAAACTCTCGGACCAGCCGATGCAGACCCTCACTACGGCCTTGAGCATTTCGGGTTCGATACCGATGACATGGACGCCGATCTTGCTCGCTTGCAGGAACTCGGAGCCGAACTCAAGGAAGGTCCGATCAACAACGGTGGAGGTGTGACCATTGCGTTTATTTCCGCTCCTGGCGATATTCGAATCGAGCTGATTCACCGAGCTTAGTTCTCACAGAATTGATGAAAACGCCCGGATCAATCGATCTGGGCTTTTTTGTACTCAATAATCGCGAGGCTGGGTATCGCACGTAAGCACAAAATAACCTCATGAAATTCAGAGACGTTCTGAACAGAAAGATTCCACCAGAACCGTGGGTTGAGGGTGAAAAGATTCCATGGCATGAGCCGCGATTCAGCCGGAGGATGCTGGAATATCACTTATCGCAGGATAGTGATGCAGCGAGTCGGCGTGCCGAGATCATCGATTTGCACGTCGCGTGGATAGGAGACTTGCTCGGAGAGGATGGGTGCAAAAAGATTCTGGATCTTGCCTGCGGTCCCGGTTTATACGCTCATCGACTTTCACGGAAAGGGCACACGGTCAAGGGCATCGATTTTTCGCCGGCATCGATTGAGTGGGCGAGAAATACAGCCAATAGAGATTCGCTGGATATCGAATTCACCCAATCAGACGTTCGATCGGCGGAATACGGACACAATTTCGATCTGGCGATGTTGTTGTTCGGCGAAATTGACGTGTTTTCGAAGTCAGACGTACAAACGATTCTCCGCAAGGCATACGAGTCGTTGAACGACGGTGGGTTTCTACTGCTTGAACCACACGAAGAGGGCGTAGTGCAGGCAAACTTCGCGACGGATCCTCGTTGGAGCACTCACGAATCGAGTCTGTTTAGTGAAAGTCCACACATGCTGCTAGAGGAAGGATTTTGGATTGATGCCGCGAAAGCTGCAGTGAAGCGTTGGTACGTCGTTGAATCTAAATCAGGTGTGGTTGAGCGGTATTCGCAAACTGTGCAGGCATATTCGAAATCTGAGTTCACGGAACTAGTCGAATCGTGCGGTTTTGAAGTTCAAGACCCACCTGCTGGGTGGATTACAGGCAAGGAAGGCACTCAGGGAGAGTTTTACCCTCTGGTCGCGATCAAAAAGAGACAACAGACGGCAATATGACGGTGAGACTGGCTGTAGCTGGCGGAAATCGCGGATCTAGATTCGACCAGGTACTGAGTGGACTTCAAGATCAAATTGAACTCGTTGCGGTTTGTGATCCATCAGATGCCGTGCGTACCGCGTGGACAGAGGGCCGCCCTGAATTAACTGCTTATTCGTCGCTTGAAGAGCTGGTTGAAGACCCAACTATCGACGCCGTTTTTATCGCAACGCCGATGCTCCTACACGCACGTCAAGCTCTTACTGCTTTAGATGCAGGGAAGCACGTCCTTTCGGAAGTGACGGCAACTGCAACTCTTGAAGAGTGCTACGAACTGGTCGAGACAGTCGAAAAGACCGGTCTTACCTACATGATGGCCGAAAACTACTGCTATCGGCGAGAAGCAATGTTGGTGAAGCAGATGGCGCACGCTGGAGAGTTTGGCGAGCTGACCTACGCTGAGGGTGCCTATATTCACGACTGCCGTGATCTCATGTTCAACGACGATCTAAGTCGAACCTGGCGCGGCGGTGCTTCGGGGACAGGCAATACCCAATCATCGAGAGGCAACGGCTATCCGACTCATTCACTCGGACCGATTGCACAGTGGTTAGGGATTAACCGGGGTGATCGCCTCGTTCGGACAACAACGTTCGTGACACAGTCGGCGGCTCGCCAGGAGTGGGCACAAACCGTACTTCCTGATGGGCATCCTGACTCGACAGATGCCGCGTGGGCAGATTTCACCGATTCTGCGACGACGTTGATTCAAACAGAAAAGGGGCGCGTGATTTGCCTTCGTAAAGATTCTGCAAGTCCTCGTCCTCACAACATGGCGTTGCATTCGCTCCAGGGGACGAGAGGCGCGTATATATCGGGTCGACATGATGACGAAGAGCCGCTTGCCTGGGTCTCAGGCAAGTCTGGAGGAGTGAGCCCTGCCAACTTTAGCTACACAGACAAGGCTCGCCCTGCTGAGCACGTTGGTTCTTCGCGTGCAGAATGGCAGTCGTTGTGGGATTTCACGGATGAGTTTGAGCATCCGTACTGGCGTGACCTGGGTGACGACGCACGAGAAGCGGGCCATGGCGGGGGGGACTATTTTGTGATGTACGACTTCGCTCGTGCGGTTGCGGGAGAGATCGAACCGCCAATCGACGTTTACGATGCGGTGACTTGGAGCAGTATTTTTCCGCTTTCAATCGAGAATGTGAAACGGAACGGCGAGCCTATCGACGTGCCGGATTTTAAGAGGCGTTAGCTCCAGGCGTGACTGCGTCACTTGGTCGCGGCGTCGCACTATCCCCCTCTCTAACTCTCCCCGTTCCGCGGGGAGAGAACAGTCGTAAGCTCCTGCCCCTGAGCCTTTCCTGTCTGAGAAGTAGATCAGGGGACGGCGTAGCCGGTCATGTTGCCGGTTAGTTGTTCGTTTTCGACGGCTAATTTGCCGTTCACAATTACGTGAGGAATCCCCTCGGGGTGAACCTTTGGATCTTCAAAAGTTGCGCGGTCGGTCACCGTATCTGAGTTGAAGATGACCAGGTCGGCGAATTTACCTTCTGCAATGACACCGCGGTCGGTCAGTCCGAATCTCTCTGCAGGATTTTGTGTCATTCGTTGAACGACCTGTTCGACAGGGTAGTTGTGGCGTCGACGCAGTCGTCCCATCATTCGAGGGAAGCAACCGTACGCACGAGGGTGCGGCATCCCTCCAACGGGGATTGAGTCTGAACCGACCATGTAGTCAGGGCGTGCCATGAGTTGCATGATGTCGTCTTCGACCTGGCGCCAGAGAGCAACACTTTGAGGTGGAGCAACTCTCATTCCACATGCCAAATTCTCTTCAACCATCATTCGGGCCATCATATGTTCAATGCTGATGCCCCAAATCTTTGCGACATCGTCGAATGACATTCCCTCGAACTGCTGGTTGCGTTCGGACTCGATATGAGTCCAAACGTTTCCTGACGGGTCTGTGTAGTTGATCTCTCCCATTCGGGAGATAAGTTCAGCACGCTTGTCCTCGTCGTTGAGTATTTTGAGCATTGCTTCTGGACCACCTTCGTGGAAGTAACCAGGGTAGAAAGCCTGTGGGAACGAGGATCCAACCGGGTATGGGTAGGTTTCCAACGTAATGTCGATGCCCTCGGCCTTGGCAGCGTCAATTGGTTCGAGAAGTGCTTCCAGTTCTCCCGCTGACTCCGCTGAAGTTCGGTAGTGCTCGAAGTGAAGTTTTGTGCCTGTTCGGCGCGCAACTTCGATTGCTTCTGATACACCGCCACCACCAAATGCTCGATCAATATTGTGGTTTCGAAGGTGGATCGACATTGGCTTGTCGTATTCCTTCGCAACTTCCATCAGGGCGCAAAGTTCTTCAGTGTCAGACCAGCTGTTTGGGTAGTAAGAAAGTCCGGTGGCAAATCCGACTGCACCTTGCTCAAACGATTCGCGCAAGAGTTGTTTGGCTCGATCCAAGGCGTCGCTTGTGAGTGGAACATCCTGCATTCCAGCCGCTTCGATCCGTATAGGGCCATGGCCAGCAAAAATGGCAACGTTACAAGTGGTTTTCTGGTGGTAGTTCGCTCGCGCCGCCTCGATTGACGACATTTCGAGGTCTTCGGGAGCGAAACCGAGAATTCCAGAGAGGTACCAGCGGTACATCAGGTAGTTCTCACGCGATAACGGCGCAAGGGTTAGTCCATCAGGTGCGATCACCTCGGTAGTGACGCCCTGACGAATACCGCTGGCGTGCGCACCGTCATTCAGCAATGCAGCATCCGCGTGGGAATGGACGTCGATGAATCCTGGTGAAATGTGAAGTCCGCTGGCATCGATGACTTTTGCACCCTCATTCGCCGATTCTGGAATCGATCCGAGCATTTCAACTCGATCGCCGCTGATACCAATATCGGCTGATACGGGTTTCGCACCCGTGCCGTCAACTACTGTTCCGTTGCGGATTATTAGATCGAACGCCAATTGACTCTCCTGATTACCTAGTCCGCACGCAGGTTACCGCCAGCATCAAGAAATTCAACTGTGGATTAGTCGCAACTGTGCGCGGGTTCTGGAAAAATACCTCACATCGATATTTTGATCAGAACCAACACGAGGTTGAACTCACATGGGCAGATTTAATGGTCGAAGCGCGGTTGTCACCGGTGGTGCGCTCGGAATAGGTGGCGGTTGTGCCAGGCGATTGGCCTCGGATGGTGCGAGCGTTTTGATCGTAGATGTGAACGAGGATGCTGCGGCTGCGAACGCTCACCGAATAATCGATGCCGGTGGAAAAGCCTCGTTCATGGTCGGAGACGTAGCTCAAGAGTCAGTCGCATCGGAAATGATTGAGAAAGCAGTTTCTGAGTTTGGTCGCCTAGATCTGCTCGTGCAGAACGCCTATGGCGGAGGAGCGGACAACATTGGAACAGCGGTAGAGGTTGAACCAGACGCCTGGAACAGAGGAATGGGTCTTCTCGTTGGCGCGTTGTACCTGGGTGCGAAATACGCAGTTCCAGCAATGGAAGAATCGGGAGTCGACCCGAACTTCGATCAATCTGACTGGTCGGGTAACGGTCGAAGACATGGGAACCCACCTGCACAGAATGTCGGGCGAATCGTGAACATGTCTTCAGTTCACGGATTGCTTCAGGCACCTCGATCACTGATTTATGAGTCAGGAAAAGCCGCAGTCATTGGGTTGACCAAGCAAATGGCGGTCGACTTTGGTCCGCTCGGTATCACGGTAAACGCAATTGCGCCTGGTCATATCGTGACGGAGCGTGGCAACGAGATGTGGAACGAGGTTGGAAACGACGAGGGATTCCGACTGTTTGAACTTCACTACCCGGTACGACGAACAGGAATCCCAGAGGACATTGCAAACGCAGTGGCGTTCCTGTGTTCAAACGAAGCATCGTTCATCACCGGACAAGTACTTGCAGTAGATGGCGGGATGTCGATCCAGCTGCAGGAAAACATCGTGATGGACTCTAAGGACTACATCGTGGCGAATCCTGAACTTCGGACCCACTTCGATGTTGGACGAGGATCCAGCCGTTTCTAAGATGATTCGAGTTACTCAGCTTTTTCGGTACCCAGTCAAATCTTTCTCACCGCAGTCGGTAGACGAACTCACTACTGAGAACGGAAGACTCGTTGGTGATCGCGTGTTCGCGTTTCGTCTTGCGAACCGTGGAGACTTGAACGATTGGTCATGGCAGCGCAAGCACAACTACGTCGCACTTGCCAATACGCCTGGCGTAGCAAAGCTTGAAGTTGCGTTCGACGAACAGGAGCGAACACTTTCGATTGTCGAGCGCGAAAGTGGTTCGACGGTCGGGGTTGCGCATGTTGATGATCCGGATCAACGAGTTTCACTTGCTGGTGCTGTGGAAGAGTTTGTTCGCAATCTTGATATCAACTCAATTAGCGGTGATCCAGAATCGACTCCACTAGTGCTGGTAGGTGATGGACGACACAGCGTTTTTCACGATTCGGAAGATGGTGGCGTGACCCTCTACGGTGAGGAGTCGATTCGCGGACTTAGCGATCACATGGAGGCGGATGTCGATGGGCTCAGGTTTCGAGCCAACGTGGTTATTGAGGGTGCCGGTGCGTTCGAGGAGATCAGTTGGACTGGAGAATTGACGATAGGTTCAGTTCGGTTCAATGCTGTCAAACCCGTTGTTCGCTGTTTGGCTACTCACACTAATCCAGAATCTGGTGAGCGAGATCTCGACGTGATGACTGCGCTGCAAACTGCGAATGGAATAACACCACCCACGTTTTCACTGTGGCTTGAGCCGGTTGAAAAGGATCAGACCTCGACCATTCGGGTCGGAGATGAAGTAAAGCTTCTTTCTAAATGACGTGGATTGCTTCAAGCGTTCGAAACGCGCTTATGACAGCCTGGGTTTTGCTCGGCATCATCAGTATCGGACTGTTTCAGTTTCATCCTGATCACTCGGACCGGGAGTTGAGCATTGTCCTGAGCCTAATGGGTTTGACTGTGTTGGGCACGGTAGTTTCGTTGGTGGTACTTCGGGTCACAGACCGACTGGCGAAACGTAATGGTCCATCAAGAAAACTCGTCCTGTGGGCATATTTCTTCGCAATAGTTGCCCTTGTTCCGGTGTCCTACATGAGCCTCATCATTCCCTGGATTGTTCTCGTGATCGTCACCCTCGTTTACGTGCGGTGGAAATGGGGATGGGCAGATTCGAGGTTTTCTAAGTAGCAACTTTCGGTTATCCCGATTGGTAGAATTTGCCACTTCACGCGTATGACGCGCGCACGAAGTATGGCTATGTTTGATCAATAGCCACGAGTACAAGTACGAATCCGGAACTGCATTTTGACTACATCGAGCACAGATCGATCAACCTCGGGAGATGGCGCTGGCGGAGCGACCGAGCGATATAACCCTGCTGAGATTGAGAAGAAATGGCAGAAGAAGTGGGAAGCCGACGGTATTTACGAGGCTCCCGATCACGTTGATGGCAAAGAGAATTTCTTTGCACTTGTGATGTTCCCTTACCCATCCGGCGAACTCCACATGGGTCACTGGTTCCAGTACTCGGGGGCAGATGCCCACGCTCGGTTCAAGCGTATGCAGGGCTACAACGTCATGCACCCGCAAGGATTCGACTCGTTTGGTCTTCCTGCCGAGAACGCGGCGATAGAGCGTGGTGCTGATCCGCGCGAGTGGACCTACTCGAATATTGAGAATGCCCGACGGCAGTTCCGAGAAATGGGAGCCGGGTACGACTGGTCACGTGAGCTCGTGTCGTCCGATCCTGAGTACTACAAGTGGAATCAGTACTTCTTCCTGAAGTTTTACGAAAACGGACTCGCTTACCGCGAGCATGGTCCAGCTAACTGGTGTCCGAAAGACCAGACAACACTTGCCAACGAACAGGTAAAAGATGGCGCCTGTGAACGTTGTGGCACGACGGTTGTAAAGCGGAATTTGCCACAGTGGTTCTTTGCGATCACCAAGTACGCCGATGAACTCCTTGATTTCAGCAAGCTCGATTGGCCTGAAAATATCACCACGATGCAGCGGAACTGGATTGGTCGTTCAACAGGAACGACGATTGGGTTCGATGTAGGCGAATTCGCACCGGGTGAAAAGATCGAGACATTTACGACCCGAATCGACACTGTGTTTGGTGTGACGTTCGTGGTTCTCGCTCCCGAGCACCCACTGGTTGAAAAACTCACTCAGCCCGAGCAAAAAGCCGCGGTTGACGAATACGTTGCCAATGCAAGTCGTGAAACCGAAATCGAGCGTACTTCAACAGAGCGCGAGAAGACCGGAGTCGCAACTGGCGCTTACTGCATCAACCCGCTCAACGGCGAACGAGTACCAGTTCTGGTTGGTGACTACGTTCTGGCTTCGTACGGAACTGGTGCGGTCATGGGTGTGCCGGCTCACGACGAGCGTGACTTTGTATTTGCGAAAAAGTACAACCTTGAGATTCGAGTTGTAGTTTCTCCCCCCGATTGGGATGGCGGAGAGCTTGAAGCAGCATGGATTCCACCCGGAACCCAGGTGAATTCAGGTGAGTTTGACGGAATGTCGAGCGTCGAAGGCAAGGAAGCCATCGCCGACAAGATCGAATCAAACGGTTGGGGTGAGCGAACCATTACGTATCACCTGCGTGACTGGCTGATCTCCCGACAACGTTTCTGGGGCACACCAATCCCGATTATTTACTGTGACGATTGCGGAACGGTGCCCGTTCCAGATCAAGACCTGCCGGTACTGCTTCCAGAGAAACCAAAGTTCGGTGAAGCTGGAAAGTCGCCACTGACCGAAGATCCCGAATTCTTCAACACGTCCTGCCCGAACTGTGGCAAGGCAGCAACCCGTGAGACAGACACGCTCGACACGTTTGTCTGTTCGTCGTGGTACCACCTTAGGTTTGCAAGCCCGAATCCTGGTGAAGATCCGTTGGATGCCGACCGGGTCCGAGCTTGGGTTCCGATTCACTCGTACATTGGCGGTGCTGAACATGCTGTAATGCACCTTTTGTACTCACGCTTCTTCAATAAGGCGTTGCGAGACACAGGATTCGTGGAGTTCGATGAGCCGTACACGAAGCTCACGAACCAGGGGATGTTGATCAAAGACGGTCGCAAGATTTCGAAGCGATCGAATCCACTTCCACCTGATCCAGTTGTCGAGAAGCACGGTGCAGACACTCTCCGTCTCTACCTGATGTTCCTGGGGCCATGGGACCAAGGTGGTGACTGGTCAGACTCGGGTATCAACGGGATTACTCGCTGGCTGGGTCGAATTTGGGATGTAGCTCAGCGTGATGAGTCGAAGCTTGGTGACTCAAGCGATTCTGGCGCCGCACGTGAACTTGATCGTGCATCACACTCGACCACGCAGCGTGTGCTGACAGACATGGAAGCGTTCAAATTCAATACTTCCATTGCTGCGCTTATGGAATACACCACAGCATTGATTCGAGCCTACGACGATGGATCGGTTTCGGCCGCGCAATGGCGAGCTGGCGTAGACCGACTGTTGCTCCACACCGCTCCACTTGCACCACATATTGCTGAGGAACTGTGGCAACGAACAGGTCACAGCGGGTCAATTCACCTGGAACTCAACCCGGAATTCGACGAGGCTTTGACTGCAACCGACACGATTACGTTGGCTGTTCAGGTTCAAGGCAAGCTTCGTGACCAGGTTGAAGTTGCTGCTGATATTGATCAGATCGGTGCAGTTGCCGCCGCTAAGGCAGCTCCTAATGTGGAACGTCACCTTGAAGGCATGACCATTGTCAAAGAGATTTACGTTCCAGGCAGACTCGTGAATATCGTGGTTCGGCCGAACTAATGACTGGTGAGCCTAAAAGCGATCCTTCGAGAGTTCGAAGGAACGCGATTCGGGCTAAATACGATCAGGAATCGATTAACGAAATTCTTGATGCCGGGTTCGTTTGCCATGTCGGGTTTGAAAGTGAACACGGCATTGTTGTTGTACCAACTCTGTACGTGAGAGACGGCGATTCGGTGCTGCTACACGGATCGACCGGAGCTGGCATGACACGCGCGGTTCGAAACAGGAAGCCGCTTACAGTTGAAGTGACTCACTTAGACGGGATAGTTGCCGCTCGATCTCACTTTCACCACTCCATCAACTACCGATCAGCAGTCCTGTTCGGTACAGCGACTGAAATTTCGGATGTGGTTGAAAAACTTCGTGGCATGGAATTGCTTGTCGAGCACATTTCTCCTGGTAGGTGGGACGAGGCGCGAAAACCATCTGACTCTGAGTTTGTTCAAACTAGTGTCATCCGACTAAAAATCGAAGAAGCATCAGCGAAGGTGCGAACTGGCGGTCCGGGAGAAGAGCCTGAAGATCTCGAAACAGATTTCTGGGGTGGTGTAATCCCGGTATCGACAGTGTTTGGCAGCCCAGTTGAGGACCAGGAGAACACGCCGAAAGTTGGTGTTCCTGAGTCGATCAATGAAACTCTTTCAAAGTGGAACAAGTAAAGGAATCGAGCTTGCTTAACCCCGGGGATCAATTTCCAGACATCACAATTTCGTTGCCTCGTGGTGAGTCCATTTCTGTTCGCGAAGCGGCGAAAGATTCCTGGGTTTATCTTTTGTTCTACAGAGGTGGTTGGTGAGGGTACTGTCGGCGGCAGTTGGCCGCTGTTCAGGAGCAAAACCGACTACTCAAACGACTCAATATCACGGTAATTGCATCAAGTCCTGACGCTGAGGCAGGGGCTCGTGAGATGGTTTCCGGTGAGAAGCTTGATTTTGCGGTTGGTTACGGCATGGATCAGCAAATGATGGACGATGTCCACGCAATCCCCGGAGAACGCAATGGGGAGCTAATCGTCCAACCTGCGGAGTTCATCATCAAACCGGGTGGCGAAATTGCCGCATCGGTGTATGCAACGACCCAGCTGGGCAGAATGAGCCCGCGTGAGATCGCTGTGTTCGTCAAAGACCGGTCGTAGTTCCGAAAACCGGTTCGCAATTTATTGCCGTAGTGTTCGCGCGCTCCTAAGATGCCGTTATTCGAATTGAACTGAGTAGCAAGAGGTAATTCAATGCGCGCAATGACCTGGCACGGTGGGGACAACTTCACTCTCGATGAGGTGGCTACCCCATCTCCTGAGGCGGGTTGGGTCGCGGTAAAGATCGACTCGATTGGTGTGTGCGGTACTGATGTTCACATTACTCAGGGGCTGTTTCCTTCGACACCGCCGAAGATTCTTGGACACGAATCGTCAGGGGTGATAGTTGAGGTCGGTGCTGGCGTCGCGATGTCTAGAATTGGAGAACGTGTCACGCTCAATACGACGAGTCACTGTGGAAAGTGTGCTGCATGTCTCACATGGTCAGAATCTCGTTGTGAGAATCTTGAGAACACTTC
>Ga0181593_10000489_pt1 | contig 34517 bp, 35 predicted proteins | sample 071ome_19_FD_133756 | JGI IMG/M metagenome (GOLD analysis project Ga0181593, IMG submission 133756) | Coastal salt marsh microbial communities from the Groves Creek Marsh, Skidaway Island, Georgia - 071413AT metaG (megahit assembly) | ecosystem: Environmental > Aquatic > Marine > Intertidal...
GCTTGCCGGGTTTTTTGGGGCGCGCGGATGCAGTGGCGTAGGGATCCGCAATTCCAAGGCCGGCGAGTATCATGGTCTCCAGTCGTTCCATCTTTATGGCATCATTTTCACGTTCATGATCATACCCTAAAAGATGCAGAACGCCATGTACCACCAAATGTGACAGATGAGCGGCGAACGTCTTCCCCTCCGCGCGGGCCTCGCGTTGGGTGGTCGCAAAAGCGAGTACGACATCTCCCAGGAGTACTGGGGCACCGGGTGTGGACGATGGCGCTTCATCCGCACCATAGGCGGGAAAAGACAATACATTCGTGGGGTTATTCAGGCCGCGGTATTCGGCATTCAAGCGTTGGACGGCCGCGTCCGTCGTCAGCAAGACGCTCACTTCGATTTGGGAACTCAGGAGTTCAGGACGTGGTCGCGCCGACTCCAGGGCAGCCGCAGCCGCGCGCCGAACGCATGCCGCGGACGTTCGCAACGCATTGGTCCAGGCTTTGGACTCGATGGCGACATTAATGTCTGGGGCTTTCCGCCGGTGTTTTTTTGCGCCCGTCATTCCGGAGGCTTCGCGCCTTTTTTCTTTGCGTCGCGCGCTTCATATGCAGATACAATCCGCGTCACAAGGTCATGACGAACAACGTCACGATGGGAAAAAATGATCGTCGTAATGCCTTGCGTATCTTTCAGAGTTTCGAGCGCATCGGCCAGGCCGGATTTAACGCCATGCGGCAGATCAATTTGTGTGAGATCTCCCGTTACCACCATGTGCGCGCCTTCACCCATACGGGTTAGCGCCATCTTCATCTGAACCGGTGTCGTGTTCTGGGCTTCATCGAGAATTATAAACGCCCGGCTCAGCGTGCGCCCGCGCATGAACGCTAGGGGCGCGACTTCGATATCACCGGCAAGAAGAAGCTTCGCAATTTGATCCCCCGGCAACATATCGTGTAGGGCGTCGTAGAGTGGGCGCAAATAGGGGTCCACTTTTTCGCGCATGTCTCCGGGCAAAAACCCCAATCGCTCTCCAGCCTCAACAGCGGGCCGCGACAAAACAATACGATCGACCTCCCCGGCCATTTTCATGGCAACGGCTTTGGCAACGGCAATGTAGGTTTTTCCGGTCCCCGCTGGGCCGAGCGCGAAGACCAACTCATGTGACTGCAAGGCACGTAGATAGTCCGCCTGGACTTTCGAGCGGGGTGAAACATGCCGTTTGCGTGTGCGGATGCTCAGATCTTCGTTGGTATCCATTTTTCCCGCCATGCGTGCTGCGCCGTCAACGTCGCCATCTTCAATGGGCGAGCCGTTTTCCAATCGTGCATAGAGCGCATTTAGTGCGTTCTCCGCTGCATCCACACCGTTGCGTGGCCCTTCAATTGTCACAGTATTCCCGTGGCTATGAAGCACAACGTTTAGTTTCTGTTCCAGTCGCGCGAGATTGGTGTTGTGCGGTCCGACGAGCTGTTGAACGAGAGTGTTGTCCGGAAACTCATGCGTCCGAGTTACGGCGCCGGAATTGTCTGAATTCGAATCAGGCACTGATGGTTTCTAACTCAGAGCAGGTCAGCTTTGCGCCAAGACTATTCGGTCGCGCGCTTTCTATAAAGAGCGGCAAAATATTTCCCACATTTTCAGGCGTTGCCTCGACGTGAACGGGCTGCAAGTAAGGGCTGCGTCCAACCAACTGACCAGCACGGCGGCCGGGGCCGGTTAACAAGACGTCCATGGTCCGCCCGACACATTTCTTGTTAAAGGCGGTTTGCTGATTTTCGAGAAGCATTTGGAGAATTTGCAGGCGCTCGCTTTTTACCTCTTCGGCAACGTGCCCTGGCATGGAGGCCGCCGGTGTACCGGGGCGCGCACTGTATTTGAATGAATACGCTTGTGTGAATTCTATCTCGCTGACTAAATTCATCGTGTCCATAAAATCGGCGTCAGTTTCGCCGGGTGCGCCGACAATAAAATCTGAAGACAAGGCGATATCGGGGCGCGCTGTGCGCAGGCGTTCAATGATGTGTCGATACTCATCGCGGGTATGGCCACGGTTCATTGCCTGAAGCATTTTATCCGAACCGGATTGAACAGGAAGATGCAGGAACGGCATCAGGCTTGGAACGTCCCGGTGCGCCGAGATCAAGTCATCGTCCATGTCGCGGGGGTGCGATGTCGTATAGCGAATGCGGTCCAAACCCTCGATCTCCGCCAATTCGCGGACCAAGCGGCCCAAGCCCCAGGTGCCTGATGTGGCGCCGTCTCCGTGATACGCGTTGACGTTCTGTCCAAGTAGCGTGATCTCGCGCGCGCCACCTGCGGTCAGTCCGCGCGCTTCCTTTAGAATGTCTGCGGCAGGGCGCGAGTATTCTGCACCGCGCGTGTAGGGCACCACGCAGAACGTGCAAAATTTATCACAGCCTTCTTGGACTGAGAGAAACGCGGTTGGGCCATCGGCTTTGGGCGCTGGAAGGTGATCAAACTTTGGCTCGGCGGGAAATTCGGTATCCAGGATGCCGCGCGCCCGGCTTTGGTCCGCGCCTCGTGCGGCACGCGCCACCATTTCCGGAAGACGGTGATAGGTCTGCGGCCCTAAAACCATGTCGACATAAGGCGCGCGCGAAATAATCTGCTCGCCTTCGGCCTGCGCGACGCATCCCGCGACCGCAAGAATCATTTCCCCGCCTTCGGCGCTTTTCTTTTCTTTGAAAGGCCGGATGCGCCCTAAATCCGAGAAAACTTTTTCCGCCGCTTTTTCCCGAATATGGCACGTGTTCAGAATCACCATATCGGCGCCCTCGGCGGTGTCCGATGGCGCATATCCCAACGGCGCGAGCACATCGGCCATGCGCCCGGAGTCATAAACATTCATCTGACATCCATATGTCTTGATGAATAACTTTTTGCGGGCCTGGGTTTGCGCTTTTGAATTTTGGTGCGTCATTGTCGAATTGGTGCCAAGTGGCAAAGGGCGCCTGTGTGAGGCCCCTTTCTATCGGCATGTATTACTCGTTCGTTGGCGCAAAAGCAAAGATGCGGTGCAAACCGCGGGCGTTCCTATTCCGGCCAGCGCCCCGCTAGCAGACGGGCCATGCCTTCGCCGCAGACCCGTTCACAATGGGCCGCGAGCGCCTTCCGGTGTGTAAAATCGGCGCGGGTAACGGGTTTATGGAATGCAAATTCGACGGTCGTTGTGCCCAATTTTGCGATTTGCCAGAGGTGCGGCATAAGCTCCATGTCGCCAAACCAAGCGAACGACGCCCGCCAGCCGATCCCGATCGGAAGGCTGTTGATCCGTGTATAGGCCATGGAAACAGGTTGTACCGTCACCGGTTCCACGCGCCCGTCGGCTTTCGCAATATGCCTTTCGGCGACGTTAAACAAAGCGCTCTTGAACGGAAGCATGCGTGTACCGTCACCGGATGTCGCTTCGGGAAACATGATCAGCGTTTCGCCGGCTTCTAGTCTCTCTTGGATTTGATCACGCGCTGCGCCGGTGGCGCTGCGCCGGCGATCAACGAATACCGACCGACCGGCCTTCGCCATGAGCCCAAACACAGGCCATTTGGAAATCTCAGCTTTTGCAACAAACGCACCTTCGGCGACGGCGCCCAGGGCAATAATGTCGAGATAGGAAATATGGTTGCAAACAAGAAGCTGAGGTTGCGTTCTTGACTGTGTACCGAATGCGATGATGCGCAGTCCAAGAATGCGGGCCATCACCCGGTAGTGCCAGCGGCGGTATTTTCCGCCGTTATTTCCCAAAGCCGAAAGGCTTGCAGTGACAAAAGTGGAAAAGATCATCATTGACGCCGCCGCAATCAACTTTGCGACAGCGACGAACGAGCCTGCGGATGCGGTCGGCAGCGCAGGCGGCGGAGCTACGATGCTTTCTTGAATGATGAAACCTCTTGCCGCTCACCCAAATCGTAATGCCGAGTATATCGGCCCGCGATCAAATCGGTTTTGACGATGATACAAACGTCTGTGGTGTTGAACTGGTAATCAATGACGGCGCCATCACCTACAAAGCCGCCCACGCGCAAATACCCTTTCAGGAGCGGTGGTAGACTTGCAAGAGCACGGCGAGGTTCGATTTTGTCTTTGGGCAAGCGGCACATTTCTGTGAAACGCTCCGGCAACGCCGAAGCCCTGAGCGCCTCGGGTGCCATGTGGTGGTGGTACAAATAGGACAGCTGCACGGCTAATGCATCAGGATCGGTGCCCGGTAGGCTGGCGCAGCCGAACATAAGCTTGATGTCGTGAGCATTGACGTATTCGGCGACGCCGCGCCACAAAAGTTGCATGGTCGCGCGGTCCCGGTAATCAGCATGAACACAGCTGCGGCCTAATTCCATAAGCGCACCGGGCAAGGCCACCAACGGGTCTATGTTGTACTCTGACGCAGTATAGAAAGCGCCGGCAGCCTCCGCGTGTTCGCGGCGCATAAAGCGGTAGGTGCCGACCACCTGATCGTCAATCGGGCGCGTGGTGTCCAATACGACAAGGTGATCACATGTTTCGTCATACTGATCAAAGTCGCGCTGAATATCCTTCATATTAGAAATGGGTTGCGCGCCCATTTCGTCATAGAAGACGCGATAGCGCAGAGCTTGGGCCGCGTCGATTTCTTTAGCAGATTGGGCAAGTCGAATAACTTGATTGCCGGCGGTTACGGGTTCAAACCGCGATGCGCCTTGGGGAAAACATTGCGCCGCCGAACTGGTATGGGCTGCAGCGCGCGCGGATGGCGCGCTTCCAACTCGAGGATAAAGAGCGGTCATACTTGCTCCACGTTTTTTTCTGTTGCGTCTATTCGCATCGTGACGTCCCAGAAATCGCACCGGATTTTTTTGGTATTCGTTTTTTTGTTGTGGACCGCAGTTTCAGCCATGCCGTTGATCTCTAGCGGAATTCCAAACGTCCAGCTGGCCTGAGGCGCTCCAGTTTGCTTCGGCCCGCATGACGTTCTCCATACAGGTCAAGGCCGGGAGTTAATGCAATTCGTTACAGTAAACAACCCGGCACAAGATGTCGTGTTATGATTCTGTTTATTTTTCCGTATTTAGTGGCACGACATATAATTCCAAGCGGTGGCCCACGAGTTTGTAGCCGTGTGCGGCGGCGACTTCCTTCTGCAGGCGCTCGATGTCGTCGTTTCGGAATTCTACTACCGTGCCTGTCCGCATATCGATCAGATGGTCGTGGTGGGTCGAGGGGGTTTCCTCGTACCGGGCGCGCCCGTCCCCGAACTCATGACGTTTTACAATCCCTGCTTCTTCGAACAGGCGCATAGTTCTGTAAACTGTCGCAATAGAAATACGGGCGTCTTCTGCAAGCGAACGCCGATGCACTTCCTCCACGTCGGGATGGTCATTGGCATCGGAAAGGACGCGCGCGATGACGCGGCGCTGCTCAGTCATCTTCATGCCTTTGTCGGCGCACAACTGCTCAATATGGGAAACGGTTTCAGTCATTATTCTTGTCTGTGCTCCGCAGTTTGGGCTCGAGTGTCTAAATAGCGGCGCCATAATAGATGTGCCGGATCAACCTTCAAAGAAAAACGCGGTTTTCAGCCACCAAATGCCGCGCGGGTCGGGGCTTGTCATGCCTGTTTCCGAGCTTTTTCCTTTGTTCCCAGGCCAATCTTCTTCGCAAGGCTCGACCGCTGCTTAGCGTAGTTGGGTGCAACCATAGGGTAATCTACGGGCAACCCCCATCGTTCCCGGTACTGTTCGGGAGTCATGTTATATGCGGTCTTCAAATGTCTCTTGAGCATCTTCATTTTCTTGCCGTCTTCAAGGCAGACCAGATACTCGGGCATAACGGATTTTTTGATAGGCACGGCGGGGGATAGACCTTCGGTCGCCCCTCCGCTCTGCAAAGCGGCAAGAGCGGCGTGTACATCATAAATCAGTTTTGGAAGAACGGCCGGATCGACCGTATTATTGGCGACATGCGCAGCGACAATTTCAGCAGTTAAACCTAGTAAATCTGGCCCCCTGTCGTCGCTCGCCATGTCAAGATCCACCCCATGTGTACCTGTTACATTGTATAGTTATGAGATGAATTCAAATCAACTTTGATTTGGTCCCCAATATTCTTAAATGAAGATCAATGACCGATAGCGAATACTATATCGATATTACTTCTGAAACGTGCCCATTGACGTTTGTGAAGACAAAACTACTTCTTGAAAAAATGCCTGTCGGCGCATTGGCCAAAGTACGTCTCAAGGGGCCGCAGCCGCTAGACAATGTACCCAGGTCGGTCAAAGCACATGGGCACGAAGTCGTTTCGTTGGAACCGGAGAAACCACATGATGCGCAGGATTTTCGACAGCCGCATATCCTGGTCGTACGTCGGTGCTAGATTTCTCAGCTAAATTTCCTTCGCCATGACTATGGCATCTACTGGCGATTTCTCCGGCTCATTGTAGTAGGCGCGCCGTCGGCCGGTCACGGTAAACCCGTGCTTGCTGTAAAGTGCGCGCGCAGCTGTGTTGTCATCGGCGACTTCAAGATAAATTTTGTTGATGCCGCTTTTGTGTAGCCGGTCACATGCTGAACGGATTAATGCACTTGCGTAACCCTTGCGCCGGGCATGTGGATTGACTGCCAGCGTTAAGATTTCCGATTCATCAGATGCGTGGCGTACAAGAATGAAAGCCGCCGGCTCATCGTCTTCCACCATCCACGCTGTTGCCCCGGATTGGTCAAGAATTTTCGCTATATCGTTGGCCGACCATGCCTTTATAAAAGACCGCGCATGAATTTCGGCGAGCACCTCGCTGTGCTCGGAGCCCACATATCGAGTGCAGAACGCATTCACGTCCGTAGGCGCCCGCCGTGTGCAGGTAATTTCGCCTCGGGCGCTCTAGCGTAAATTGGTGTTGCGCTTTCGGAACTCGGCGCCCGAGATGCGGCGATGCGCGCCAGCACACGCGTATCGGCAAATGGGCCTGCGGCGGATCGCATTGCAGCGGAGCCTAAACTTTCTACCGCGGCCTCCGCTCCATCTCCTACAACACAAACGGCATTGTCGCCGACCCATGCGAACAAATTGTCGATCCCTATGACTTGTGGCGGACCTTCGGCTTGGCGCTCGAGGTTGAACATTTGTGCATACAGATCTCCACGCTTTGTATCGATTACCGAGAGTATGCGCGTATCTGATTCCGGCACGCCGAGGGCCAGGACTTCAGTTGTCGGCACGCCGATCACGGGCTTCGCTGCGGCAAGGGCAATTCCACGCGCGGCCGCAATGCCAACCCGTACGCCCGTAAAGGAGCCCGGGCCGGTCGTTACGGCGATGCGGTCGATTTCCGCGTAATCGGTGCCGACCTGTTTAAGGCAATCCTGGATCATTGGCATCAACGCTTCCGCCTGCCCTTGACTCATAACCTCCTGACGGTGGGCCAGCGCTCGATCTTCATTGCAAATCGCAACGGAGCACGCGGCAACTGTTGTATCGAAAGCTAGGATCAGCATTTTATATGTATTGCACACGTTATTCGATTAACCCGGCCAACATGCTTTATCATGATGCATTGTTAATGGGCACGAAAATGGGTTGAGCAAATGAGTCTTGTGGAAATTAAACGGCCCGCGTTCGACGTGGATTACGATATTGCTTATGCGACGGCAAACAACTTTACGGGCAAACCCATATATGCCCGGCCTGGATGTTATCTGCACAAGGATGCTGCGTTGTGCTTATCGCATTCCATTGAACTCGCTGCCGCTCTCGATTTTCGCATAAAAATCTTTGATGCCTTTCGTCCCTCTGAAGCGCAGTGGGTGCTTTGGAACCATACGCCGGATCCGGACTTTCTCGCTGACCCAACCCGCGGTTCCCCGCATTCCATGGGCGCGGCGGTCGATCTCACATTGATCGATTCACGCTGCAAGGAGTTGGATATGGGCACAGGCTTTGATGCGTTTACGCCCCTGTCGCACCATGGAAACATGGACATTTCATCGGAGGCGCAGCGCAATCGCGCAATCCTGCTCGGAATTATGACTGCTGCAGGTTGGGATTTTTTTCGAAACGAATGGTGGCACTACCAATTGTTTGACGCGCGCGCACGTTATCCGGTCCTTGGTGATGCCGCGCTGCCCGAACCTATGATGCCGCAAGCTTGATTAAGAACCCGCTAGAATATCTTTTGAAGACTTGGGGACGTTGGCAGTGCGAGCATCGCCGGTATTCAGCGAAAGGGCGCGTGCCAGCCATTTGCTTGCTGCTTCGGCGTCGCCGCGCTCGCGCGTTTCAAGTTCGGCCATAAGGCGGCATGCCTGGCCGCGGATGTTCAGGGGTGTTTCATCACTCGTCAGGGTGGAAAGCCGGTTGCGGGCTTGGCCCCAAAGTTCGGCGTTGAGTGAGGCCTCGGCGACGGCAAGTTTGGTTTCCGGGTGATCCGGAGAGACCTTGGCGAGATTTTCAACGCGCTTCGCCCAATCCAATGAGGCTTCCCCCGGCACCAGCGCACGGTATGCGGCAAGTAAGTCGGCATGTGGCTGTACGCGCCAGGCTTTCTCGACCGTACCGGCCGCTTTGCGTCCCTTGCCTTGGCTCGCCATGGCTTTGGCATAGGCGGCGACGGCGTCATGTCCTGAGTCGGAGGCGTCCATGGCTTTTTTCGCGGACGCGACGGCAGCATTTGCATCACCGCCTTTTAGAGCGGCAGCAGATTCTTGAACCAGCAATTTTGACTTGAGGCGCTGAAGTTGATCTGGTTTGAAAACATTCTTGCCAAGTTTTGTGTCCAGTACGGCGAGAGCATCAGTCCAGCGGCCCATTCCGATTTGCACGTCCAGCACCATATGCAACGCCCAGGGCGGGGCATCCTTGCGCGCCAACGCCTTTTGGGCGTGGCGCAAAGCGCCGACCACATCGCCGTCCGCCAATGCCTTGTTGGCGAGGCTCCGCAGGGCCGTCAGCTCAGTTTGCGGGCGGTTCAGCAGGGCAAGTGCTGCGGCCTGCATTTCGCGCACGTCACCAGCGAGGCTCGCCGCTTCTTTGCGCAGGACCAGCACGGCAGGATTGTTGTCGAGCAGCTTTGACGCTTCTTTCGCCAGCTTTTGCGCGATCTCGCTTTGACCGGCTTGAACCGCTGCAAAGCCGTCGCCAAGAGCCGCGAGTCCGCGCTTGGTCCGCCGCTCGCGCTGGGCGGCGGCGAACGCTTTTACCGATCCGCTCAACGCGGAAAGAATGCGAAGAATCAACAGGATCACAATGACCGTAACGATGAGCGCTAGAATGAGAACACCGACAGAGGTGTCTACGCGCCAGCCCTTCCAGACCACTTCGACGGAGCCCGGATCGTTTGCGACCCAAACGGCGGCCGCCACCACGGCGGCTATTACAAGAACGTAGGCTATGAGACGGGGCATGGGCTTATTCGTCCCCGTCCGGTGTTGTTTGCGCGCGGCCTTCCGCAGTCATGGCCGCCAAAACACGGTTTGTGACGCCTGAAGCCGCATTTTCCGCGGCAATTCGCGCGCGTGCATCCGCGGTCCAGGCCGCAATGGCGTCGGCAGCGGCACCGTTTAGCGCGTTAAGTTCCACGGTGGCGGCTGCAAGTTCGCCGTTATTTAAACGGTTTTCGGCGCGCGCAAGTACGGCTGACGTGCTTTCGCCCGCAATCTCGCCATCGGCCCGGCGTACGGTGACGATGGACAGGAGGCGGTCAAGGGACTGCCTGATCCATCCGCTTGCACCGTCCGGGATCGTGCCTGCGCGCACAGCGCTCGCTGCGGCGCTGTCGAACCGGCGCTGAAGGTCGCTCAGCGTCGGAATCCCCCGTGGGCTGTATGTGGCAAAGCCACCGGCATCAATGGCGCTGCCCAAAACACGCTCAGACAATGCATTTGCCGTTTCCAATTCAGCGGCGAAGGAGCGTCCAGCCGCTATTGCTTCGCGCAATTGAACGGTTGCCATGAGCAGCGCGACCTCGGCGGTTTGCCGGGCAACCGCGCTGCGGGACGTTTCCTCCAAACCTGTCACTCTGTCGGACAGCGACAGGACGCTGGCCGCATCCGCGCTTTTGCCTTCGAGAACTGAAATGCGATCGGCAAGATCCTCAAGGCGCGCAGCGTTGCCGATGGCCGCTTCCAATGTTGAAAGCCGCGCGCTGACCGCCGCCAATTGACGGGCCTGGCTGGACAGAGATTGCCCCATGGACGTAACCGATTCATCGCTCACCCCGCCCTGTTCGAGCGCGTTCATCCAATCTTCAAGTTGTCCGAGCGAGTTTGAAGACGCCGTATTTGCAAGTCTCTCTTCAAGAGCCGCGATGCGCGCCTGCAAGCTTGCGGCATTTTGCGCTGGCGCGGCCGGAGGTGCCGAGGACGGCGATTGCGATACGGATGCTTCCGGCGCACGGTCCGGCGTCGTTTCGGGCTGCGCAACCTGCTGAGGCTCTTGCGGTGCAGGTTCCGAGGGACCCACGGATCGGGCGAGGTCCGCAACTCTGGGCACCCACCAGGACGCCGTACCGATCACGGCGGTTGCCATTACCACCAGGACAATGAACAGTCCAACCACGCGGCCGACCCCTCCGCTCTGCTTTTTGGCTGTGGTTGTTTGCTCGGCAGATGCGCTTGCCGCGTCCAAGGATGACTCGCCGATATCAAAATTCTTGTACCGCTGCTCACGCGCGCGCTGATCAGCGGCGTCTTCGGCGCGCAAACGTTCTGCCCGCCCGCCTGAACGGGTGACTTTGCTGGATGGCGTCGGTGCGTGTTCCGCCTCCGGTGCGGCGTCTTGCCTCGCCGGCTCCTGGGCGTCTTCCTGCACCGGCGCTTTATCCGGCTCTTTCGGCGTTTCCTGTGACACGACGTTCTCTTCCTTCGATTGCGGCGGCTCGGCCTGATCCGCCTGCGGCGGCACTGGCATCGGGGGCGCACTAGGTTCGGGTGCGGCCGCGGTCACGACAACCGGCGGCTCTATTGTAGCTGATGGACTTTTCTCTGCCACATCAAGGTTTTGCGGGGTCTCCGGACGGGGCGACTCGGCAAAGTGCGCAAACATGGGCCGGTCAGTCTCCGGCGCCTTGGGGCCGCTCAACCATGACATGAACTTTCCGGCAAGGCCACGGTTGCAGTGGTTCCGACAACGGTTTCGGCCAGGGGCGTTCCGCTGACGACCGGGAAATCTTTCTGTGCTTTTGCCGCTTCTGCGGCTCCACGCTTTTCGGCGGCGGCACGTTTCTTTTCGTCGGCCTCCGCGCGTTTACGTTCCGCTTTTTCACGCGCAGCCTTTTCCTTTTCTTCCTTTTTTCTGCGCTTGGCTTCAGCCTTTTCCGCTTCACGCCGCTCCCGCTCTAAGCGGTGCTCTTCAGATTTTTTGTAGGCTAGGCGCTTTTCTTCCGCGTACTCCCGCTCGCGCCGCTCTTGTTCGGTGCGCTTGCGCTCTTCTTCTTCGCGCGCCATGCGCTCCACCTCAGCGGCTTTTTGTGCCGCGCGGGCTTGCTCTGCGGCGTCCTGCTCTCGCCGGCGCGCCTCGGCCTCTTTCTCTTCGCGTTCGCGCTGCGTGCGCTCTTCCTCCTGACGATGACGCACAGTTTCGGCGCGCCGTTTTTCTTCTTGTTCGTGGGCGGCTTGCTCACGCGCCAAGCGGTCTTGTTCGACTTTGTCGACCAGGTTTCCATCCAGGGCGTCGTAAAGCGTTTCGAGATCGCCGGCCGGCGGCACGACAACGGCACCAAGTTTCAATGCACGAAGGGGCGCGGCGACGATGGGATTTGCGGCAAGGGTCTTTAAATCTTTGACCGCCGATTCCAATTGTTCGGTTTGAATGAGACGGACAAAGGCGCGGGCTTCGTCGGCAGATAAAAACATTGCAACATCGATTGCGCGGTTTCCAAAAGCTTGCGCAACTCGAGCGGTACATTTTCAACGCGCGTAATGCTGTAAAGGGGCGATGACCTCACAGCAAAACCCATATTGCTCAAAAGAGCTGAAAGATGAATGGGAGCAGTGGCGCTACATGCATAAATGAACGCCCCGTGATCGGGTGTCGCATTTTTTTCGACAAGCCGCGCAAGATCGGCAGAGTCGTCCTTTGCGAATTTGACGTTCTTGAAACCAAAGCGATTCAGTTCGGATGCAGTCACGGCGCTGTCGGCGAATACGGGGAACGTGCGCACGCCGATGGTGTCCGCGAGGGCGCGCGCACCGTCGGGGCTTGTGACAATAAATCCCTGTGCCCCTTGCAGCTTGATTTCCGGGGGTTCAATGCGCTCCACGTTTACGACCGGGACCGTCAGAGCATGATGGCCACGGGATTGCAGCGCGCCCGCGACAACGGCGGCATTTTGCACCGGCTGTGTGATCAATACCCGCATCGGCAATTCGGTCTTAGACGTTTATGTTTGTGCGCCGGGTCCTTTGGTGAAGGCGTGCCGGCGCTTGAAACTGGCATCACCCCACTAAGTGTTGTAGAGGCTGCGTTATCGGGTGAAAAGGCGTTTTAAGAGTTAGTGTTTGTGACCAAATCGAATGATCGTTCTCGGACTTGAAACCAGCTGTGATGAGACCGCCGCCGCCGTCATCGATGGTGCCGGAAAGGTGTTGTCACATGCTGTGCTGAGCCAGATCAGCGAACACAAGCCCTATGGGGGCATCGTTCCCGAAATCGCCGCCCGATCTCATCTTTCGCATCTGGATGCGCTTGTTCAAAACGCCATGAATGATGCCGGTGTGGCCTACAAAGATTTGTCAGGCGTCGCCGCGACTGCCGGGCCCGGGTTGATCGGCGGCGTTCTGGTGGGCGTGATGACCGCAAAGGCAATTGCGTCGGTTCATGGCATTCCATTTCTCGCGGTCAATCACCTCGAAGGGCATGCGTTGACGGCACGATTCACCGACGGCGTTGAGTTTCCGTATCTACTGCTGCTGGTTTCGGGGGGGCACTGCCAACTGTTGGCCGTGCAGGACGTAGGTAAGTATCAGCGCTTGGGCACAACGGTTGACGATGCTGCTGGTGAGGCTTTTGACAAAGTCGCGAAAATGCTGGGTCTGGGATATCCCGGTGGGCCGGCCATTGAGCGCGCGGCCAAGGATGGTGACCGTAATCGATTTGACCTGCCGCGCCCGATGAAGGGGAGAGCGGGCTGTGACTTCTCTTTCTCCGGTTTAAAAACCGCCGTGCGTCAGGCAGCCGAGTCTCTGCCGGCGGGTGATTTGAGTACAAAGGATGTTTCCGATCTCGCCGCGTCTTTTCAGGCCGCGCTTGTGGACTCAGCAACCGACCGCTGTGCTGGTGCGATCGAAACCTTCCGTGCACTCTACGCGGAAGGCAACACCTTGGTCGTATCCGGCGGCGTCGCGGCAAACACAGCGTTACGAAGCGCGCTGATGAAAACATGTGAAGACGCAGGGATGAAGTTTGTCGCGCCGCCTGTGGCTTTATGCACGGATAACGCCGTGATGATCGCGTGGGCAGGTCTTGAGCGATTGAAACTGGGACTTATCGATCCATTGGATTTTAAGGCGCGCCCACGCTGGCCGCTTGATCCCGACGCTGCGCCGGCGCGGGGCGCGGGCGTCAAGGCTTAGACTTTATAGTAATCGCGGAACCACGCGACGGTCTTTGCAAGGCCCTCATCGATGGACACTTTAGGGGCGTAACCGACGGCGCGATGAAGCGCGCTGACATCGCACCACGTTCCTTCCACATCGCCCGGCTGCATCGGCATGAAATTCAGTTCGGCTTTTTTGCCGATGTGTTTTTCCAACCCGGCGATGAAATCCATCAGGTCCACTGACTCGCCGCGTCCGATGTTGAATATACGGTAGGGCGCAACTCCGCTTCCGTCCGGCGTCGGGTTTGCCGGATCCCATGACTCGTCGGGCACCGGGACATGGTCGAGCACGCGCACGATGCCTTCGACGATGTCATCTATGAAGGTGAAATCGCGCTTCATCCGGCCCTGATTGTAAACGTCGATGGGGTCACCGGCGAAAATCCGTGCCGTGAATTTTTGCGGGGCCATGTCCGGGCGCCCCCACGGACCGTACACCGTAAAAAAACGCAGGCCGGTACTCGGAATTCTATAAAGATGCGCATAAGAATGTGCCAAAGCCTCATTGGCGCGTTTGGTCGCGGCATAGAGGCTGATCTGATGATCGGCCGTATGGTGCTCGGCGAACGGCATGGTGGTGTTGGCGCCGTACACGGAACTCGTTGATGCAAACACCAGATGATCGATTTTCAAAGCGCGCGACGCTTCCAGAATATTCATGAAGCCGACAAGGTTTGAATTCGTGTAGGCCTCCGGGTTGTCGATTCCGTACCGCACACCTGCTTGGGCACCCAGATGAACGATCCGTGTCGGTTCCGTTTCATCGCAAAGTTTGAAAATGGACCGGCGGCTGGCGAGGTCCATCTGCATGCCAAGAAAGCCCAGGCGTTTTTTTAGCTGTGCCCAACGGGCTTCTTTCAATCCGACATCGTAATACGTGTTGAAATTGTCCAGCCCGACCACGCGGCGTTCCTCGTCGAGAAGCCGCATGGCGACGTGAAATCCGATAAATCCGGCGGCGCCGGTGACGAGCACAGTCATAGGTGCGGGTCTTGGTCCCTGCTGAACTGAGTGAGTATGCCACTATATGGACAATTACGGTGTGCCCATGCAAAGACTTTGATCTGCAACTCTTTGAAGTCGAGGCCATGGCGGGAATTCAGCGGATAGGCGTGATCGGTGCGGGGGCATGGGGAACAGCCCTGGCTGCCGTGGTCAAACGGGCCGGCCGCGACGTGACGCTTTGGGCCCTTGAGCCCGAGGTCGTTACGGCCATTAACCGCGAACATCGGAATACATCGTATCTTCCCGATGTCGATCTTGACGGCGCGATCACGGCAACAGGTGATTTGGGGCGCGCAGCCGCGGCGGACGCATTGCTTCTGGTTGTGCCCGCGCAGTTTTTGCGGGAAACGTGCAAGAAACTCGAAGGCCACATTAATTCGGGCACACCGGTCGTCATTTGCTCAAAGGGTATTGAACTGGGCACGTCCGCATTGATGACTGATGTGGTCGGCGAGACCCTGTCCAAGGCTTCCATTTTGGTTTTGTCGGGCCCGACATTCGCCCGCGAAGTCGCGTCGGGACTACCGACGGCCATCACTCTTGCTGCCTCGGACGAAGATTTGGGGCGCCGCGTTGCGGAAGCCATCGGCTCACCCGAGTTCCGACCGTACCTATCGGACGATGCCACCGGCGCTGAAGTAGGCGGCGCGGTGAAGAACGTGCTCGCTATCGGTTGCGGTATGGCGGAGGGCATGGGCCTTGGCGCCAACGCGCGCGCCGCGCTTTTGACGCGTGGGCTCAACGAAATTGTTCGTCTTGCCGTTGCGCGCGGCGGGCGCGCGGAAACCCTCATGGGACTATCCGGTCTGGGTGACTTGGTTCTGACGGCTACATCCATGCAGTCCCGGAATTATTCGTTGGGTGCGGCGCTGGGCGAAGGCAAGAGCATGGAAGAGGTGTTGGGTGCGCGCCGGTCGGTGACGGAAGGTGTGGCGACCGCGGAGGCGGTCATGTCTCTTGCGGAAAAACTGAATGTGGACATGCCGATTTGCAGCGCCATCAACCAAGTGCTTAATCACAATGCGTCGATTGATGATATGCTGCGCGGATTGTTGGACCGCCCGTTCCGCGACGAGCTCGGGTAAGCGACATTGCGCATTTTAAAAGGAATGGGGAGTCGCGGTGAGCAAAACCGTTAACCTTTATCCGGTCATTCTTTCGGGCGGCAGCGGCTCACGGTTGTGGCCGCTCTCGCGCGAAGAGTTCCCCAAGCAGCTGCAGCCGTTGATCTCCGAGCGCAGTCTTTTGCAGGAAACCGCTCTACGTTTAAGAGCGATGCCGGAAGGGGCCCGGTTTTCCGTCGAGCCGCCCATCGTGGTGTGTAATGAGGCGCACCGCTTTATTGTCGCCGAACAGCTGCGCGCCGTTGATGTCGAGCCCAAAGCCATCGTGATCGAGCCCATGGGCCGGAATACAGCGCCGGCGGCCTGCGTTGCGGCGCTGCTTTTGGAAAAAGATCCCGATGCATTGATGCTCATCATGCCGTCGGATCATCTTGTCAAAAAACCGGAGGCATTCCGCGTTGCCGTGGCAACGGCTGTGCCTGTCGCCAGCTCTGGGCATCTGGTGACGTTCGGCATTCAACCAACATCGCCGTCCACCGCCTACGGATACATCAAGCGCGGCAGCGCTTTGCCCAGCGCCCACGATGCAAATCAAGTCGAGCGATTTGTCGAAAAACCAGATGAAACGACGGCGAAAAAATTTCTGAAGACCGGGGGATACTTTTGGAATGGCGGAATTTTCCTGTGCCCGGTCAGTCTGTTTCTCTCGGAACTGGACCGCAACGAACCAGCCATTGGCCCAGCCTGCCGCGCGTCATTGGCAAAAGGGCAAAACGATCTCTTCTTCTTTCGTCTGGATAGCGAAACCTTCGCCAAGGTGCCCTCGCAGTCTATCGATTATGGGATTATGGAGCGGACCGACAAAGCCGCAGTGGTGCCGGTGGACATGGATTGGTCCGATGTGGGCTCGTGGGGCGCGCTGCACGCCGAAACCAAAAAGGACGGCGCGGGCAACACCATTCTTGGCGACGTGATGGCGCTTGGTGCCGAGAACACTTATGTGCGCAGCGAGAAACAGCTGACGGCTGTGATCGGAGTGAAGGACCTTGTGGTGGTCGTGACCGCCGATGCGGTGCTCGTGGCCGACAAAGCTCATGATCAACAGGTCAAACAGATTGTCGAGAAACTGAAGGCGGATGGACGCGTGGAGGCCACCGCGCAGGCGCGCACGTACCGGCCCTGGGGCTGGTTCCAGACCATGGATGAAGGCGCGCGGTTCAAAGTGAAGCGCATTTGCGTCAAGCCGGGCGCGCAGCTGTCTTTGCAAAAGCATTGGCACCGCAGTGAACATTGGGTGGTGGTGACGGGCACCGCTGTTGTGACACGAGAAAAAGATGATTTCATTCTGCGCGAAAACGAATCCACGTTCATACCAGCGGGAACCGTGCACCGTCTTGCCAATCCCGGCCAGGTGGATTTGCACATGATCGAAGTGCAGTCGGGTGAGTATGTCGGCGAGGATGATATTGTACGCATTGTCGACGACTACGGGCGCGGGTCCGGCGGAACATCAAAGAAAACGAAAGCCAAAGCCAAATCAAAAGCCAAGAAGAAAGAGAACGTAGGACCGCGCCGCAAAGCCGACCCCAGCGCGGCCGCGCGCCGCCGTGCCGCGCGGCGGGTTGTTCGTCCATCGACAAAGTCCGCCAGTAAAAAATCCGGCACCAAGAAAACGCCGCCGAAACGCAAATAAAGCCTGATCAATTAACGGGAGAGACCGATGCTTATTGCCGCCATGTGTTTTGACAAAGCCGATCACGTTGACTTGCGCTTAAAAACGCGGGCGGAGCATTTGGCATGGATCAAAGGCTCAGGCGTTACGATCGTGTATGGCGGGCCGATGCTGGAAGACGACGGGGAAACACCAAAGGGCTCTCTTCTAATCGGAGAATTCGAGAGCGCAGATGCGGCGCGCGCGTTTTTTGAGACCGACCCCTACAACAAAGCGGGGCTATTCGAAAAGGTCGTCATCGTGGCGACTCGCCAGGTTCTGCCCGGCGCATAAATGAAGTCGGCCGGGCCGTGCTGTGTCATCTAACCGATCTTGAGGCGACCGGCGCAAAGGAAGTGGTCCGTGAGGAAAACGGGGAGCGCATTTCGCTGTTCGTGATCCGCGACGGCGAAAATGTGCGTGACTATGTAAATTCCTGCCCTCATGCGCGCCTGCCGCTCAATTGGCGTGAGGACATGTTCTTCGATCTCACCCGCCAGTATGTACTGTGTGCCAACCACGGCGCCTATTTCGACATTGCGACAGGAGCATGCGTGCGCGGCCCCTGCGTGGGCCAGTCTCTGACGCCAGTTGCGGTTATGGTGGATGCCAACGGCGCGATTCGCGCGGTTTAACGTAAACTCTTCATACGCCAAGGCGTGACTCGGTGTGCCGCGCTTGGTTATCATCGCGCCGTTCCATGCCCGGAACATATCTGGGAGGTGAGTTATGTCAGACGATCAGGTGATCGACGTCCCCAAGGCTTTCGCCATGAACGCGCTGCTCGACGACGACGAGTGCCGCGAGATGCGCGATGACGCGACCAAGGACCGGCTGACGTTCTGGCGCATGGCGGGCCAGCGGCTCGAGTGGATCACGCCCTACACCCATGTCTGCGATGTGTCCTACGACGCCGACGATCTGCACATTAAGTGGTATCAGGACGGCTCGTTGAACGCCTCGTTCAATTGTCTCGACCGGCACGTGCAGACGCGCGGGGGTCAGACGGCCATCATTTGGGAAGGGGACGATCCGAAAGAGTCCAAGCACATCACCTATGCCGAGCTTTTGGAGGAAACCTGCCGCTTGGCCAACGTGCTCAAGTCCCTCGGCGTCACCAAAGGCGACCGGGTGTGCATTTACATGCCGATGATCGTCGAAGCGGCGGTGGCAATGTTGGCCTGCACGCGCATCGGCGCGGTGCATTCTGTCGTGTTCGGCGGTTTTTCGCCCACGTCCCTTGCCGATCGCATCAATGATTGCGAGGCCAAAGTGGTCATCACCGCCGATGAAGGCCGGCGCGGAGGCAAGACGGTACCGCTTAAAAAGAATGTCGATGAGGCTCTTAAGACGTCACCGTCGGTGCGTCACACGATTGTGGTGAAAAATACCGGCGCGGAGGTGTCCATGAGTTCGCCGCGCGATGTCTGGTATCACGTGCAGATCGAGCGTGCGAATGCGTTCTGCGATCCGGTGGAGATGAACGCCGAGGATCCGCTGTTCATTCTCTATACGTCCGGTTCCACCGGAAAACCCAAGGGCGTACTGCACACCACCGGCGGCTATCTCGTCTATGCCGCCATGACCCATGAGTATGTCTTCGATTATAAAGAGGGCGATGTCTATTGGTGTACGGCCGACGTGGGTTGGGTCACAGGGCACAGCTATATTGTTTACGGCCCGCTCGCCAATGGTGCGACCACGCTGATGTTCGAGGGGGTGCCCAACTATCCCGACACCTCGCGCTTCTGGCAGGTGGTGGACAAGCACGGGGTCAACATCTTCTACACGGCGCCGACGGCCATTCGTGCGCTCATGCGCGATGGCGACGCGCCTGTAAAGCGCACCTCGCGCGCGACCCTGCGCCTGCTGGGCACGGTTGGCGAACCCATCAATCCCGAAGCCTGGCTTTGGTATCACCGGGTGGTGGGCGACGGGCGCTGTCCTATTGTCGACACGTGGTGGCAAACCGAAACCGGCGGTATTCTCATTTCACCCATTCCCGGATCGACGAAGCTCAAGCCGAGTTCGGCGACGTTGCCGTTTTTTGGGATTGAACCGTGCATCGTCGATGCTGACGGCAATGAACTGGAGGGGGCGTGTACGGGCAATCTGTGCATCAAGTCGTCCTGGCCGGGACAGATGCGCTCGGTCTATGGCGACCATCAGCGGTTTGTGGACACCTACTTCAAGACCTATCCCGGAAAATATTTCACCGGCGACGGATGCCGGCGTGATGAAGACGGTTATTACTGGATCACCGGTCGGGTGGATGATGTGATCAACGTTTCTGGTCACCGTATGGGCACGGCCGAGGTGGAAAGCGCCCTTGTAGGCCATGCTGGTGTTACGGAAGCGGCTGTTGTCGGATTTCCGCACGACGTTAAAGGGCAAGGCATTTACGCCTACGTCACGCTCAAGGCGGGCTTGGAGCCCAGCGAGGAGATTCGCAAGGAACTCATCGACTGGGTCGCCAAGGACATCGGTCCCATCGCCAAGCCCGATGTCATCCAATGGGCGCCGGGTCTTCCCAAGACACGCTCGGGGAAAATCATGCGCCGCATCTTGCGCAAGATTGCCGAGAATGATGTGAGTAATCTTGGCGATACATCAACGCTCGCCGACCCGTCCGTGGTGGATGATCTCGTGAACAACCGGGCCGGCAAGTAAGTCTCGCTCGTTATTTTGTGCGCCGCTTTTTCGTGGCTCGGGCGCCATCGAATGATTCGCGCGGGCAAGACGTTAGTTTTTTGCGCAAATCTTCAAGTAACCATCGGCCCGCACGGCCCGGCGGGCGGTTGGTCTCATGCACAACGTGAATGGGCAGTGACCACGGACCGTCGTCTTTTAGCTTCAATTGCTTCAGAACACCGTTTGAAATGTGCGGCTGGACCAAGTGCAAAGGCATATTGCACCAGCCGAATCCGCCAAGAAGGAATTCAAGGCGCGTACTCAAATCGGCAAAACGCCATATCCGATTTGAAATAATACCTCCCGAAAATCCGGCCGTAATTTGCGTGCGGTCGATCAATACAAGCTGAAGCTGCTCCTCCAAGTCGCCGCGCGTGATGGGGCGGCGGATAATAGATAGGGGGTGACCGGCTGCGGCAACCGGCACCATCGTGATGGACGCCATGAACTCTGTCGTGAGGTCCGCTTCGCGAATAGCGCGCGGTGTATACAGTCCGAGGCGCGCAGAGCCTTCACGCAATCGTTGCTCAGCACCTCCAAGTCCCTCGGTGTAAACGGTGACGGGCAGATGCGGAAAGGCATGTTCGTTCCACGTCCCCATATTTCTCACAAAAAGCAGCGCTTATTTAATGCGCAACCCAGGCGAGATTTGATTCTTATTAGCGGCGATCATTGCGCGTTTTAATCGAAATTCAATTGCGCAAAAGAACATCACTAAATCAAATGGTTAGCAGTGCACTCTTAAAAATGTATTGAAGCCTGAGGTGAATTTGCTGCAGCGATTCTAAAAATCCGAACACCGGCCCTTGCGTTCCCAGTCCCCAAAGCGAGTGGGTTCGGCCCCTTTGGGACCGCCGGTTTCCTCGATTTTCTCTCCGGAAGTGATGTGAGGCTTTTCGGAAGGTGATTTTGGCGCAAGCGCCGCCGCCTCCGGGCTTAATCCCAGCGGCGCAGGCTTCTGGTTTTTTCTTGGGCTCTCGGGCATAGGCGTAGGCTAACGAATTCGAATTCGTAAATCAGCACCTTGTTTCCGCTCTTCGGCACCATATGTCATAAGCAAGGTTTCAGGACCTGGAGTGGAAAATGAACACGATTCGGGCGGGATTGTTGCTCGCAGCAATGACCGGTTTGTTCCTCGCCGTCGGATACGTCATCGGCGGTACCGGCGGCATGGTTATCGCCTTTGCGCTTGCCTTGGCGATGAACGCTTTCGCCTATTGGAATTCGGACAAAGTCGTGCTGCGCATGTACAAGGCGCGGGAAGTAGACCGCGCGGCGGCGCCGCAGTTCTACGACCTGGTTGCGCGCCTTGCGCAGCGTGCGCAACTGCCCATGCCCAAGGTCTACATAATCGACAGCGCGCAGCCCAATGCCTTCGCGACCGGTCGCGATCCCGAGCACGCTGCGGTTGCCGCGACCACAGGTCTTTTGAATGCGCTCAATGAGGACGAGGTTGCCGGAGTCATGGCGCACGAACTCGCGCATGTGAAAAACCGCGACACATTGATCATGACCATTACGGCCACCATTGCCGGGGCGATTGGCATGTTGGCCAATTTCGCGTTTTTCTTCGGCGGCCGAAGGGAAACCGGCGGTATTCTAGGCACGCTCGCTATCATGATCCTGGCGCCCTTAGCCGCGAGCCTTGTGCAAATGGCCATTTCGCGCACCCGCGAATACGGCGCTGACGCGGGCGGCGCGGAAATATCAGGTAATCCAATGGCTTTGGCTTCGGCCTTGGCAAAGCTGGAAAGAGGCGCGCGGAGTGTTGAAAACAATGAAGCCGAAGGGAACCCGGCGACCGCGCATCTGTTTATCGTCAATCCCTTGAACGGACACCGGGCGGATAATTTGTTTTCCACGCACCCTTCCACGTCGAACCGTATTGCGCGTCTTGAAAATATGTCGGGACGTGCGCCGCGCCATCCAACAGGACCTTGGGGTTAACGCTTTACCTTGCGGTTTTCTTGGTGCCCCGTGCGAACCCGCGGCAATGGGGTATCTCTCGAGGATTGTCCGACAGTTTCCAGCACCGCACGTCTTCAAAGCCCGCAATGCGAACCATATGCCCCAGGCAGTCCAGGGTCGGCGCCCACCAATTGGTGGGATTATCACCCAGTTGCTTGTCGGGATAAAATTCCATGATCATTTGGCGGTCTTTGTAGCCGGCCCCAAGCCCGCGATAAGGACTGTAGTCGTCGCAGATTGCACTTTCGACATAAATAGAGCCGCTGCAAACGGCTGAAAGCTTGTCGAGAGCCAGGAGCGGATGGCGCAAATGATAAAGGGTGCCGAAAAAGAAGACGGTATCGAACGTTCCGATATTGTCCGGCGTAAAGTCGTAGATGTTTCTCTCTTCTCGGCGGCACACGCTGTCCTCGAAACCAAACGCCTCGCGGCAGAGGTCGAAGGTCTCCCACTTTTTTGCACGACCGACGTCATGATGCTCATCGAGGCTGTCGGAAAAGTCGTCGATGGCCAGAACCTCCGCCGCGCCGCGCCTCAAGGCTTCGAATGTCCAATAGCCGTCCCAGGCGCCGATATCGAGAACGCGCTGTCCACGCAGGGACTCTGGAATGCCGTAGCTTGCCGGCGAGAGCGGCGCCCATCCAGGTGTGATGATCCCTCCAGGGAGTTCAATACGGTGATACTAATAGGGAACCGACTCTACCTTTGCTCGAAGTTCATTGCTCATAGACGGTTCCGAAACGTGATTTCATAAACAGACCAGCGTCATAACACACAAATGCCGCGCTGGTAGCGATTGACTCAGCATCAAAAGATGCGACATCTGTGTGATGTCTTCAGCTCAGAGCAATCTTAATTCAATGAGCGGCGGTGAGAAAGCCGGCGACGATCTGGCCGCGCGTGGGGTTGCACGTGAAATCCTGAGCGGTGTTCTGCGAAAGCATCGCAGCGCCGATGATTTGTTTGATATGGCCGTAAGCGCCCTAGAACCGCGTGATCGGGCATTTGTCCGGTTGCTGACGGCAACGACATTGCGTCGGTTGGGGCAGATCGATGCGGCACTGGACGTATTTCTGAAAAAACGCCCCACGGAGTCCGTCATGGATGTCCTGCGTCTTGGGGCTGCGCAGCTCCTGTTTCTGGACACCCCGCCGCATGCTGCCGTTGCAACGTCCGTCGCGCTGGCCAAGCGCGACCACCAAAAGCTGGCAGGACTCGTGAATGCCGTGCTTCGCCGCATCTCCGAAAAGGGCAAGGATATTGTTGCAAAGCAGGATGCGGAAAAACTGTCTGCACAGCCGTGGCTTTGGGACTCATGGTTGGCGGCCTACGGTGAGCCCGTCACGCGAGGGATCGCGGAGGTCCACTTTTCCGAGCCCCCGCTCGACATATCGCTCAAAGAGCCGTCGCAGGCCGGCGAGTGGAGAGACAAACTTGCCGGAAAGCTATTACCCACCGGAACACTGCGGTGCTCGGCCTCGGGCAAGGTGCAAAATATGGACGGGTTCGACGAGGGGGCATGGTGGGTTCAGGATGCAGCCGCCGCGCTTCCCGCACGTATTGTGATTCACGCACTCAAGACAGACGGCGGAACATCTGTCATCGATCTTTGCGCCGCGCCGGGTGGAAAGACCGCGCAGTTGGCGGCGGCCGGATTTGATGTCACTGCCGTTGATATTGACGGTAAGCGGCTGGAGCGGGTGCATCAAAATTTGGGTCGGCTGAGGTTATCGGCAGAGGTCGTCACCGGCGATGCATCGTCGTGGCGCCCGAAGCAATTGGCCGATGCGGTGTTACTGGATGCGCCGTGTTCGGCAACCGGTACGATTCGGCGTCATCCCGATTTGCCGTTCCTGAAACGGCCCTCGGATATTCCAGCGCTGCACGCAAGGCAGGTTGCGCTTCTTCAGTCAGCCTGTGAAATGGTGCGGCCGGGCGGAGCCGTCCTGTACAGTGTCTGCTCATTGCAGCCCGAAGAACGTCGCCGGGTTGTGGAAGAGGTGCTGACTGCGCGGGAGGATTTCACGCTCGAAAAAATTCCGCCGGCGGCCGTGGGCGGCGAATCCCAATTCATTTCCCCCAAGGGAGAATTGCGGTGCTTGCCCTGTCAGTGGCCCGAACACGGCGGTTTGGACGGATTTTATGGCGCTTTACTGCGCCGCTCGGCTGTTACGTAAAAACCCCTATTGCAAATCATTCGCATATGCCCTAAATGCAAAAGGTAGGGAATGCGAGTGATTTGCATTCCTGGGCTTTTGAGGTGCCGCACGAATGTACGTTTGTTTGTGTAACGCTTTGACCGATCAGGATATTTCCCAGGCTGCGGCGCGGGGCGCACGGTCTGTGGATGAGGCCTACCAGATGTTCGGAACCGACGTTTGCTGCGGCCAGTGCACCTGCATGGCGCAGGACATTATCGATTCGAAAGGCGCACCGCTCTCTGGCGGTCTTGCTCTTCAGGCCGCCGAATAGGCCCGGTCGCCGCTTCTTACTTAATCCTCTGCTGCTTTGCTCTGGAGTTGGATGTAGTTCTCCAGTCCCATGCGGTCGACTTGTTCAAGCTGGGTTTCCAGAAAATCGACGTGCTCTTCCTCTGATTCGAGAATGTCTTCAAAAAGCTCGCGCGAAACGTAATCGCCGACCTTCTCGCAATAGGCAATGGCGTCCTTGAGGGCAGGCATGGCCTGCATCTCCAAGGTTAGATCGCATTGCAGGATCTCTTTGACGTCCTGGCCGATCATCAGTTTGCCTAGGTCCTGAAAATTGGGCAGACCTTCCAGAAAAAGAATCCGCTGCGTCAGTTTGTCCGCGTGCTTCATCTCGTCGATGGACTCTTCGTACTCGTATTTGCCAAGGCGCGTTACGCCCCAATCTTCGAGCATGCGCGCGTGCAAGAAGTACTGATTGATGGCCGTCAGTTCGTTCTTCAGGACAGTGTTGAGGAACTTGATGACGTCTTTATCGCCTTTCATGGGGGGAGTCCTTTGTACGTGATGTTCAATCGCGTGCATGGTCGCGCGCCGCGTGCGCTGCGTCAACAACTAGCGCTGCGAGTGATTCTATTTTGCGTTTAAACTTTGCGCGTAAATATGAAGCGGCTTGTCATTGCGCACCCATTCACCGTCTTGCTGTGAGCCGAGGCGCTTCGCAACAGCAATGGACTTCACGTTTTCAGGATCGATGAGATGAATGACGCGCGGCCATTTCAGTGTATTGCGCGCATAAGTCAATGCGGCTTGTGCCGCCTCGGTCGCATACCCATGGCCCCACATCGGCTTTGCGATCGTCCATCCGATCTCTTGATCCGGCCATGACTCCGGATAAAACGGGCCGACATAGCCGGCCAATACGCCGGACTCTTTTACTTCCACCGCCCACATTCCATATCCGCGCAGCATCCAATGACCCGACAGCATGGCCATGGCGCGCCAACCATACTCACGGTCCTTGGGTTGTCCGTCGTGGGTGATGAAACGCGTGACGTCCGCATCGGCATACATTGCGGTAACTGCGTCGATGTCGGTATCGCGAAACGCTCTTAGAAGGAGGCGTTCGGTTTCAAGTTCTGGAATTTTCATGTTTGCCGAAGACGCGCCGCTAGGTCCGCTTAGATATTGTAAATGTCAGGCTTGTAGCGCTCGAGTACACCGGGCGCGGAGAACCAAGAAATGGTCTTCTCTAGCCCGCGTTTGAAACCGTCCTGCCCGCCGTACTTCGGTGTCCAGCCCAGGACGGACTTCGCCTTCTCATTGCTCGCCCACAGGCGCTCGACTTCACTGGCTTCGGGGCGCGTGCGCTTATCGTCGGACTTGATTTCAAGTTTAGCGTTCATGATTTCGCCGATCAGCGCGGCCGCATCGCCGATTGAGATTTCGAAGTTCGAGCCGATGTTGATGACTTCGCCGGTGCCGCTTCCGTCTTTTGCCATCGCATTTGCAAGCGCCATGAACCCACCCACGGTGTCCTCGACAAAATTGAAATCTCGGGTGGGATGAAGGCTGCCGAGTTTGATGGACGTTGTGCCCGCAAGGATTTGCGTGATGATGGTCGGAATAACGGCGCGCGCGGATTGGCGCGGGCCGTATGTATTAAAGGGTCTAATTACACTGACCGGTGTTCCGAACGCGCGGTGAAACGACAGTGCAATTTGATCCGCGCCGATCTTGGTTGCAGAATACGGCGATTGTCCTTGCAAGGGATGATCTTCGGTGATGGGCACAAACTGTGCCGTTCCATAGACCTCGCTTGTGGAGGTCACGATACAGCGTTTCACGCCAAGGTCCTGTGCGGCCTGCACAATATTGAGTGTACCGGTCACGTTGGTATCAACGTAGGCACCGGGCGAGTGGTAGGAATAGGGAATGGCGATCAGGGCGGCGAGATGCATCACCGTATCGCAGCCTTTCATGGCCGTGCGCACGCCGTGCCCGTCACGCACATCTCCGGCAAACACATCGATTTTGCCGCGGATGTCTTGCGGGCTGTCATCCAGCCAGCCCCAGGAATTAAAGCTGTTGTAGAGAACAAACGCGCGTACGTCGTGACCGGTAGCGGCAAGCGCTTCGACCAGGTGCGATCCGATGAACCCGTCGGCCCCCGTTACCAATATTTTCCCCAGGCTGCTCACCGCTCTCCCCTAATCCTTGCGCGCCCGCACGAATATATAATCGCCGCGCGCTGTGCTGTTGAGCATAAAGACGGCATAGAGGATATGGCTAATTAATTTCCGAACAGGTCCAAAGCGCCCCATGGTGCCCTTGTTCCCCAGAACCTCAAGGAGGTTGCGATAGAGGGGTGAATAGAATGGAAAGCCCCATTCGATAACGCGTTCCACTTTAAGTCCTGTATCCTCGATTTTTTGCTGAAGCTCGCCTTGGGCGTAATTCCGTACATGTCCGATATCGGTTTCGAAGCGGCGCATGCGCCCTTGCAGCGTAGCCACTATCAGGTGTCCGCCGGGGTTGAGCATCGCTGCCATATTGAACAGGGCCCGGGCATCGTCTTCGATATGCTCAACAACGTCCGCGCAAACGACCAGATCAAATGTCCGTGCCCAGGGCTCCGCGGCAATGTCCGCGACCTTGAATTCCCCGTTAGGCAATGTGCGGCGCGCGAGGTGAAGCGCGTTTTCCGCAATCTCGATGCCGGCGACGTTTGCTCCAGGGTGATTCTCCGCAAGGGCTTTTAAAAGCGAGCCTTCTCCGCAGCCCACGTCGAGAATGGACTGGGGCCTTAAATCAGCCGCCATGATTTTCATCAGCCGGCGAGTTTGACGTGACATGGGCCCATGGAGGCGCATGTCATCCCATCCGCCGGACCAAATGGCGTTGTAGTCAGGTGCAGCTGACGGTGCCGTGGTCATGAAACTTTACCAAGGGACTCTTCCACCACATTCAGCCATTGCGTTGCGGCGGATGTCCAACTGAAGCGCGCTTCAACGCGCGCCCGCGCTGCGCGGCCAAATACCTCACGTTTGTTCTGATCTAAAATCATTGCAGCGAGCGCCGCCGACAATTCATCGACGCTTTCCGCCGGAACCATCAGTCCTGTTTCGCCCTGAACAACGACCTCGCGCGTGCCCGAAATGTCCGTGCCGACCACCGGAAGACCCGCTGCCATGGCTTCCAATAACGCGTTGGCCATGCCTTCGTCCCGTGAGGGCAGCACGAAAATATCGGCGTTCTTATATATGCCGGGTAGCATCGCTTTGTCGGTCCAGGATTTGAACGTCATCCGGTCCATTATACCCAAATGTTGGGCCTGCGATGTGAGCGCGGCGTGTTCCGGGCCCTGACCGACGAAGGTCATGTTCCAATTCAGCTCCGGATCTAACTTGCCAAGGGCTTTAAGCAATATGTCGAGGCCCTTTTGATGCACAAGCCTTCCGACAAACAACAATTTAATGGCGTCTTGCGACGCGTAGTCAGACTTAGGTGCGATACTGTTCACATCTGCCCCGGCGGGGATGACGGGAATTTTGGTTCTCGCATCGAACCTACGGCCAAGGTCGGCTAGTCCCTGCGCATTCGCCACAACCGCTGCGGCGTCGTGCCACAGGTGACGGATGACCGGGCCGGACAGCGCATGGTAAGTGCCCAAAGTCTGCGGATCGAATCCCGGCACATCGCCTCCCTGGAGAGAGATTGCGTAGGGTGTTTTTAAAAGTCGTTTCAAAAGCCATCCGATAGGTCCGCATGGCAGAGTGAAAAATATGATCGTAAATTCGATATTCCACCGCCGTGCCCAGCCCGGGGCGCTGAGGAGAGCCGATGCCATGAACGCGAGCATTTCCGGAATGGAACACCGGTCGGCGTTCTGGCGCAGCGCCGGAATGCGCTGGACCACGACGCCGTCCTTGTCTTCCGATGCGGGAAGATCGGACCACGCGGCGGTTAGGACAAAAGGCTTGTGGCCCAATCGGGCAAACTCGCGGGCAATGTGCAATGTGGCATTGCCGCCGCCACCGCCTATGGGCGGGTACTCGTAATTCACCAATAGAATGCGGCGTGGTTGGTTCAATCTTAAACACCGACCCGTGAAACGTCAGGAACGCAGAATAGCGCGATGAGCTATCAGAATGTAGCAGGACGACACAAGCCGCGCTTCCATGACATGATGGCGGTTATTATGAAGCCGAATGCGATTTCTCCAACGTGAAAACTCTACCACCCATCGCTTTAGTAATTCTGAAGATCGTTGTTGGCCTTGCCCTCTTGGGCTTGGTGCTTTCTCGGGTGCCGTTGAAAGACGCGTTCAACGCGCTCGCCGCCCTTTCTCCAGTCGCAGTGGCCGGAGCCGTCGGTCTGTATTTTACCGCGCATTTCATCAATGCATTAAAGCTGCGCGTGTTGATGCCCGATCTGTCGATCCGCCAATCCTGGCGCTTCACCATGATAGCGGTGTTGTATGGAACAGTACTGCCCGGTCAATTGGCCGGGGATGCCGTCAAAGCATTTCGCCTGACCCGGGCCGCGTCCCGCAGCGGCGATGTCAGCGTCACAATCGGCGCCGTAACGGTTGATAAGGCCGTTGGTCTGTTTGCACTCCTGATTCTAACTGCCTTGGGGCTTGGCGTGGATGCGAGCACATTCGGGCCGGAGGCCGTGCGCTATGTCGGCGCGGGGTTGGCGCTGTTTGTATTGATGCTCGTTGTGTTGGTGGGCGCGCCAATGCCACCTTTTCTCGAAAGATGGGTGGCGCAATTCTCTGCGTGGCGGCGGATTACTCTTCGGCCGGCAACGCTGCTGCTGTCTCTCGCCTACGGACTCGTTTTCCAATGCATTTCCATCGCAGTGTTCGCGGTGCTGGGGTTTGATCTTGGATTGACTCTTTCGGCCGCCGCTTGGGCAGTTACTGTTGGGCTGGTGTCCATCATTTTGTTATTGCCGGTCACAGTGGCTGGCTTGGGGCTGCGCGACGGCTCACTGGTCGCGGTGATTGCCGTGCTCGGCCAGGACGAAAGCGCGGCGCTGGCTCTTTCATTGATTATCCTGGCGCTCAATCTGGTGGGGGCGGGCGCAGGGTATGTTTTAGACGTACTCGGAAGCGATCAGGACGACTGATCGCCTTTCTTGAGCGTGATGATCAGCGGCGTCCAACCATTGAACGTGACAATAAGCCGCGCAAGAAGGCCGCTGATTCCTATTTCGCGCAAAGCCGAAACCATGCGTTTCAATATGCCCATGGCCATCCATTCGCCGACATTTGCGTTATTCATCCGTTCGATGAATTTTTTCTCGCCAAGGGTCAGGATGGTTAAGGGACTCGAGTAGCTTATGGCTTTAATCTGACGGCGTGCCCAACGTGGGTTTATTTCGGTGCGGATGGTGGCGGCGAAGGCGGGATCACGCCGATACACCCATTTGATCCACCACCGGAAAAAGCCACTTGAAATAATCGGCGGATGAAACGCGGCGTGGTGGCCGTCGAAATAGGACATGTAATTCGGGCACACGATCTGCAATACGCCGCCCGGCTTTAGAACGCGCGCGGCTTCGCGCAAGACTTTCGCCGGGTCGTTGGTGTGCTCAAGAACGTTCGACGAGTAAACCACGTCGAAACTTGCATCGGCAAAAGGCAGGGCCTCGCCCGGCGCGTTCTTGATGCGGTTGACGTCAAGCCCGTTAGCCTCGATCAGGTCCCGTGCCACGTCGGCGGAATTATCAAAGCCCTCGCCTTCAGGCTCAACGCCCCAGGCATCTATGCTAAACTTCTTTTGCCAAACAATATGTGCGACACCGCACCCCGTACCGATCTCCAAGACCTTTTTGTTTCTGAGGGACACATACTCTTCCAACGTCTCGGCGGCTTCCTCGGCCTTGCGTGGATCAAGAGTGTCTTCTGCGAATTTGTCCGGATCAATTTTCATAAGCGGAGCGAAGTATACGCCTTGCGTTCCACGCACTTGCGCCAGAGCTTCGGGCGTAACCACGCAATACTCCGATGAGAGTTCACTTGCTCTCATGCCGGTATCTTATCATTCAGACTGTGACTGAGGGACATCCAACACCATAGAGCGAGCCGGTCGTCACGCACGCCGCTGACATGGTCTTGCCACCGTGCGTTCATTTTTCTTGCGTTTGGAAACGATGCCTCGGAATTTTCCGGCGTATTCCATCCGCGCAACCATCGGGATAGCGGTATACCGAAACCCTTCTTGCGTCGGTTCAGTATTTCCGATGGAAGTCGGCGGCGCAGCGCTTTTTTCAGTATCCATTTGGTCGTCGCGCCGCTAAGCGCGTCACCTTGCAGCTTTGCTTGCCACGGCAATTGACGCACGTAGTCAACAAGCTCGTTGTCGAGAAACGGCGCGCGCACTTCCAGGGAATGCATCATGCTTGCGCGATCGGTTTTCACGAGAATGTCGTCGGTCAAATAAAAGCGCGTATAAAAATCCAGCACCCGATCGACAAGGTGTGTGCTGTGTGTCGCGTCCCACGCTGCGATGGCCTCGCTATAAAGCTCATCGGCAGATACTCGCGTCTCAAAGATATCCGCGATTTCGTCGGGCTGCAGCGGCGCAAGCCACAACGGGTTCCAAAGATTAGGAGGGTGCTTCAGTCCTTTGAGGCCACGATTGAGTACGAAGTCCAAGCTCATATTGCGGTCCGACTGCGGCAGGCGCGCCGCAACAAAGGACACCGCTTTGTGAATCGGGCCGGGGACCAGGCGGTTATAAAGTTCGGCGCGGTTCAACACCCGGAATGGATCGTACCCGGCAAACAACTCATCGCCGCCGTCTCCGGACAAGGCGACGGTCACATGCTTGCGAGCGAACGCCGACAACATCGCGGTGGGCAGAACAGAGCTGTCGCCCAACGGCTCACCTAAGCGCGCCAATAAGTCGGGCACAGTCTTTTGAGACGCTTCGAGGTCGCAAATTTCCAGATGATGGGTGCTGCCGACATGCAGCGCAACTTCTTCGGCGAACGCGGACTCGTCATAACTTGTCTCGCGAAACCCCATCGAAAATGTTTTGAGTTCGGATGCAGGTCGGGCATTTGCAGCGAAACTCAGCACCGCACCGGAATCAATGCCGCCGGATAGGAAAATGCCCAGCGGCACGTCACTTTCGAGCCTGGATGCCACCGCCCGCGCCAGAAGGGCCTCCACCTCTTCGGCCCAATCATTGGCGTTACCGTTGAGTTCCCCTGGGGGTTCGATTTCAAAGCGCCAATAGGCCTTTACATCAAATGCGCGCGTTTGCGCATCAATGGTCATGAAATGCCCGGCAGGCAGTTTGAACACATTTTCAAATGGTGAATGGGCGCCGGGAAAGAACCCATGAGCAAAATATTTCATGAGGCCGGTTTTCGAGAGGCTCGCCGCGCGCGCCGTTGGGTGCTTGCGTAACGCCGGCAGTTCGGATGCAAAAACAAATCCATCGTTGCTCGGCATGTAGAACAGCGGCTTTTCGCCAAAGCGGTCCCGGGCCAATGTGAGTGATTTGCGGTGCCGGTCGTAAATAGCAACAGCGAACATGCCGTTCAGCCGCGCCCACATTTCCGCGCCCCAAACCTTGAAGCCGTGCAGCAAGACTTCGGTATCGGAGTGGTCCGTTTGAAATTTGCAGCCGCGAGCCTCGAGTTGTCGCCTCAAGCCACGGTGGTTGTAAATCTCGCCATTGAATACGACGCAGATATCACCGCTCGCATCCCACATGGGCTGTGTGCCGCCGGGCAGGTCCATCACTGCCAATCGTCGGCTCCCCAGAAATACAGGGAGGTGTTGATCGGAAAAATGACCCTCGCCGTCCGGACCCCGGTGCAGGAGCGCATCGGTCATCGCTTTGATGTCGCCCGCCGATCCGGCGCCAATAAAGCCGGCAATCCCGCACATACCGCGTGCTTACGAAGATGGGCGCACGTCGTCGGCGCCTTCGAAATTGAGCCGGTCCTTGACCGCGTAGGGTCGCTTGTCCTGGGACTCGTAGTAGATGCGCACCAGAACTTCAGCCAGCAGCCCCATCAACATGCACATTACGCCCGTGATGAATCCCAAGGTAAACAACAGCGGCAGCGGTGTTTCAACGAACGACGTGCCTTCAAAAAATTTCAGGTACAGCGCCCATAGTCCGGCAATGAGGGAAATGCCGAAAAAGCCGAGCCCCACCGTACCGAAAATATAGATGGGCTTGGTTTCGTATTGGGTAAGAAACTTGACGACCATCAGGTCGAGCAAAACTTTGAAGGCTCTATTGAGGCCGTACTTGGAGCGGCCGGCTTGGCGCGGTTTGTGCGCAACAGGAAGCTCGGCCACCCGCGCACCTTGCCAATTCGCATAAATCGGCACGAAGCGATGCATCTCTCCATAGAGGCGGAAGCCTTCAAGGACTTCGCGGCGATAGGCTTTCAAGGTGCAGCCATAATCGCGCAACTTAACGCCCGAAACGCGGCTGATGATCGCGTTCGCGATGCGGCTGGGAAACGTGCGCGTCCAATAATCGTCCTGGCGATTCTTGCGCCACCCGGACACCACGCCGTATCCCTCGTCCAGTTTGTCGAGCAGTTTGCCGATATCCGCCGGATCGTTTTGCAGATCCCCGTCCATCGGCACGATCACCTCGCCCTTGGCATGATCGATCCCGGCCATCATTGCAGCGGTCTGCCCCACGTTGCGTTTGAAAATCACCACCTTCAGATGCGGATTGGTCTGAGCGGCGTAGGTAAGTTTTTCACTGGTCCCGTCCCGCGAGCCATCGTCGATAAAGATGACTTCGAACGGTCGGCCAAGGGCCTCAAGCGCCGGAATCAGGGATGCAATCAGGGCATCCACGTTTCCCGCTTCGTCGAACATTGGAATGACGACGGATATGAGGTCTTTTTTGCTCACGGCTCGGTTTCGCTCCCACGCGCCAATATAAGGCGTCGTTGCTATCCTTGTTGTACGTCCCGGCGCAGCGTGGGAAAAGCAAATTTATTCAATGCGTTAACCTTCTGCCTTGCAAGCGGGTAACTCGACGCCCCATATGGCCCGTGATAAAAGGCGGCCACATCCCAGTCTGTAACGTTGAAATTACCTCATGAAGTCCTGTGCAAAGTGTCTGATTCCCGAAACCGCCGAAGCCACCACATTCGACGAATCCGGAACCTGCTCTGTCTGTAACCAGATCAAGTTCAAGGAAGAAAAGGTCGACTGGGCCGATCGCGGCCGCCAGCTCGATGAACTCGTGGCCCAGTTCAAGGACAAGGGTCTGTACGATTGCGTCGTCCCCTTTTCGGGCGGTAAGGACTCGACCTATCAGCTCTGGTACATCGTTACGCAGCTAAAAATGAAGCCACTTGTCGTGCGCTTCGATCACGGTTTCTACCGTCCTCAGCTAGAGGAAAACAACAAGCGTACGTTTAAAATTCTGGGCGTTGACGTGGTCCAGTTCACGCCGTCCTGGCATGTGGTGCGCGAGCTGATGCTGGAAAGCATGAAGCGGCGCGGCGATTTTTGCTGGCACTGTCACACCGGAATTTACGCGCACACCATGCAAATGGCGCTGCGCTATGAGACGCCGCTTCTGTTTTGGGGCGAGAGCCTTGCCGAGTACCAAAGCTTTTACACCTATGAGGAAATGGAAGAGGTGGACGAGAAACGTTTCAACCGCGCCATGAACCTCGGGATGACCGCCGACGATATGTATGAATTCCTGGGTGGGCGCGTTTCAAAGCGCGACCTTTATCCGTTCGCCTATCCGCCGCGCAAAGATTTGAAGAAACTCGGTGTGCGCTCGGTGTGTCTCGGCAATTACGTGAAATGGGACACCAAGAAACAGGTGGAAATCATTAAGAAGGAGTTAGGCTGGAAAGGTGCGCCGGTCGAGGGCATCCCCAACCAGTTTGATTACGAAAAAATCGAATGTCATATGCAGGGCATTCGCGACTATCTCAAATACATCAAGCGCGGCATGGGGCGAACCAACCACCTCGCCAATATTGAGATTCGTAACGGTCGTATGACACGCGAAGAGGGCGAACGGCTTGAACGGGAGTACGACGGCAAGCGTCCACCA